>JGI24134J36421_10000169_pt1 | contig 18768 bp, 16 predicted proteins | sample BarGraNGADG00312_FD_36421 | JGI IMG/M metagenome (IMG submission 36421) | reverse complement strand
ATTGGCGCGAGGGCGGTGGGCGCACGGCCGAGGCACGGGCGTGCGGGGTGGGTCGGGGCGTCGGGTGCGGCTTGGCGGACAAGAGCGCGGCCGCGGGGGTGTCGACCTCGACCTCGACCTCTGGCGCGGGAGTCGTCGTCTCGGCCTCGCCTCGACCTCGGCTTCCGGTGCGGGTGTCGGAGTCTCGGGTGTCTCGGTCACTTGACTGCCACTCCCTTGATCGTCACCGGAATCGACGGCTGGCCGGAGGCCTGACCGCCGGAGACCCCGGACTTTGCCACGGTGGTGACGACGTCGAGTCCCGACGTCACGTGACCGAAGACGGTGTAGCCGCCGGCGGTGTCGGCCGGGATTGTCGAGGCCTTGTAGATGATGAAGAACTGGCTGCCCTGCGACTTCGCGTTGTTGCCGACGCGAGCCATCGCGACCGTTCCAGCCGGGTAGACGTTGTTGGCCGGCGCGTTCTCGATCGGACCGAAGTGGTAGTTAGGTCCGCCGGTCCCGGTCCCGGTCGGGTCACCGCACTGGAGCACGAAGATCCCCGACGTGGTGAGTCGGTGACAATTCGTGTTGTTGAAGAATCCGAGCTTGGCCAGGTAGACGAACGAGGCGACGGCCTGGGGCGCGGCCTTTCCGTCCAAGGTGACGCCGATCGCGCCGACGCTGGTCGTCAGGTTTGCGGTCCAAGCCCGCGCCTGGGCGAGCGAAGGGCTGGGCGGCGTGGACGCGGTGCTCGGGGTGGTCGCCGTGGGGCTGCCCGACGCGGAGGTGCTGGGCGTTCCGGCTGCGGTGTTCTTGTGATCGGCCTGGGAGACCGCCACGATGCCACCCGAGATAACGAGGACGCCTACCGCGGCGATGGCCGCGATCCGTGCGCGCCTGCGGTGCGTCCGCGCTGCCCGCTGCCGTTCCATCCACTGCTCGTGGCGGCGTCGCGCGTATTCGCGCTCCCGCTTGTTTGGGGACACCAGACCTCCCGCTCCGCTGCGCCGGCCGTTTCCCGCCGCAGGCCTCCATAAAACCGTGGACAGTCTAGGCGGGTCCCCGTCGGGTGCGTTCGCGCCTCGGTCACGGTCCTGTTGCGAATGTCGGCCCAACCGATCGATGTGGCGCGGGGCGGCGCGCCCGGTGATCGGCGAGCGACCGTCAACTACGCTGTGCGCGTGCTCGTCCTGACCGTGGTTGCGCCCGTCTTCGGGACGAACTGCACCATCGTCGCGTCGGGACCTGGAGAGCCGTGTGTCGTGGTCGACGCGGGTGCCGGGGTGGGGGAGCGGGTGTGCGCCGCGATCGAGACGCATGGGCTGCGACCACAGGCTGTCGTGGCGACGCACGGCCACGTCGACCACACCTGGGACGCCGCGGGACTGTGCGCCGAGTACGACGTGCCGTTCCTGGTGCATCGCGCGGACGCATATCGCATCGATGAGCCGTTCGAGAGCCTCGGTGGCGTGTCCGGCGCGCTGGGCGCCGCGCTGGCGGCGCTCGGCTTCCCGCCGGCGGAGTACCAGCGGCCGACTCGGGTCGTCGCGTTCGATCCGGGCCCGGACGGCACTCGTCTGCCGGTGGAGGGCGTTGACATCGCGCTGCTGCACGCTCCCGGGCATACCGAGGGTTCGACGATCCTCCTGCTCGTCGGTGCGCCCGACGCCGCGAGCGAGCTCCCGCTGCGCGCGCCGGATGCGGGCCGGGACACACCGTCGGGCATCGCGCTGACCGGCGACGTGTTGTTCGCCGGCGGTATCGGGCGCGTCGATCTGCCCGGCGGCGACGAGCGAGAGATGGCTGTCACGCTCAGTACCCGCCTGGACCGGATCGCGGACGACGTCCTGATCGTGCCGGGTCACGGTCCGGCGAGCACGATGCGTCATGAGCGCGCGCGCAACCCGTACCTGGCAGAGTTCTGACCGAGACCCACCGACGCTTTCCAGATCGCAGACGAAGAGAGCAACCATGGCCCGCCCCACCCCGCTGTCCGGCTTTCCCGAGTGGCTTCCCGCCGGTCGGATCGTCGAGCAGCACGTCCTGGACACGCTGCGCCGCACCTTCGAGCTGCACGGATTCGCCGGGATCGAGACCCGCGCCGTAGAACCGCTGAGCGAGCTCCTGCGCAAGGGGGAGACGTCCAAGGAGGTGTACGTCCTGCGCCGGTTGCAGGCCGAGGCGGACGACGCGGCAGCGGTCGACGACAACACGCTGGGCCTGCACTTCGACCTGACGGTGCCGTTCGCGCGCTACGTCCTCGAGAACGCCGGTCAGCTGAGCTTCCCGTTCCGCCGCTACCAGATCCAGAAGGTGTGGCGCGGGGAGCGGCCCCAGGATGGTCGGTTCCGCGAGTTCTACCAGGCCGATATCGACGTCGTCGGGGCGGGGGAGCTGCCCTACCACGTCGAGGTCGAGCTCCCGCTCGTCATTTCGGAGGCGCTCGGTGCCTTGCCGATCCCGCCGGTCCGGATCCTGGTGAACAACCGGAAGGTCGCGGAGGGCTTCTATCGCGGCGTCGGGCTGGACGACGTCGAGGCCGTGCTCCGCTCGATCGACAAGCTGGACAAGATCGGGCCGGCGAAGGTGGCCGCCTTGCTGCAGGAGGAGGCGGGCGCGACCCCGGACCAGGCCGCGGCCTGCGTGGCTCTCGCCGGGATCTCCGGCAGCGACGCGAGCGTTGCTGAGCAGGTGGTGCGGCTCGCCAAGCAGCACGGCGCGCACTCCGACCTGCTCGACAGCGGCCTCGCAGAGCTCGTGGCCCTGGTCGAGGAGGCCGCGGCGGTGGCGCCCGGCGTGCTGGTGGCCGATCTGCGGATCGCACGCGGCCTGGACTACTACACCGGTTCGGTCTACGAGACGGTGCTCGTGGGGCACGAGGCGCTCGGGTCCATCTGCTCGGGTGGTCGCTACGACGAGCTCGCCTCGGATGGCGCGAACACGTTCCCGGGTGTCGGCCTCTCGATCGGGGTCTCGCGCCTGGTCTCTCGACTGCTCGGCGAACACCTCGTGGGCGCGTCGCGAAGCGTGCCCAGCGCGGTGCTGGTGGCGGTCACCTCGGAGCAGACGCGGAGCGCCTCGGTGCGGGCCGCAGCCGCGCTGCGGGCGCGCGGCATCCCGGTCGAGGTCGCACCGAGCGCGGCGAAGTTCGGCAAGCAGATTCGGCACGCGGACCGTCGCGGAATCCCGTTCGTCTGGTTCCCAGGCGTGGATGGCGCCTCCGACGAGGTCAAGGACATCCGTTCCGGCGAGCAGGCGACGGCGGACGCCTCAGCCTGGGAACCGCCGTCGGCGGACCGGTGGCCGACGGTGACCGCGACCGAGGGCTAGCTCGCCTGCGCGGGGATGAGACAGAACTCATTCCCCTCCGGGTCGGCCAGGACGAACCATTGGACGTCGCCCTGGCCGATGTCGGCGTGGCGCGCGCCGAGAGCGAGCAGGCGTTCGAGCTCCTGCCCGATCGTCGCGTCCCTGGGCTCGACGTCGAGGTGCAGGCGGTTCTTGACCGCCTTCGCGTCCGGGACGGGCTCGAAGAGGATGCGAGGCCCTGCGCCGCCAGGCGCTTCCAGGCGGAACGAGTCCTCGCCCCACGGGTGGGTGATCGGCCAGCCCAGGACCTCGGACCACCACGCGGCCTGCGCCGCCGGGTCGTGAGCGTCGATCACGATCTCGTTCGGAATGCTTGCCATCGGTCCTCCGCCGACCAGGTGGGGTGGCCTGGTACGCGCGCACGGCGTGCCAGACCACCCACTGTATTGGCGGAGGGGGTCGGCGCGGCGACGCACTAAGATCAGGCGGGCGCCCGATGGCGCAGTCCTGTTCGTCCCTGGAAGGACCCTTCGTGCTCCGCACCCACAACGCCGGCTCCCTGCGGGCCGGGCAGACCGGCGAGACCGTCACTCTGGCCGGCTGGGTCGCGCGTCGGCGCGATCACGGCGGCGTGGCGTTCATCGACCTCCGGGACGCTTCGGGTGTGGCGCAAGTGGTCATCCGGGACGAATCCGTCGCGCATGGGCTGCGCAGCGAGTACGTCCTCCAGGTCACCGGAGAGGTCGCGCGCCGACCGGCCGGCAACGAGAACCCCAACCTTCCGACCGGCGAGATCGAGCTCATCGCGCGCGCCGTTGTCGTCCTCAACGAGGCCGCGCCGTTGCCGTTCCAGATCGACGAGCACGTCGAGGTCGGCGAAGAGGCGCGCCTGAAGTACCGCTACCTGGACCTGCGCCGGAGCGGTCCCTCGGCGGCACTGCGGTTGCGGTCGAAGGTCAGCGCCGCGGCGCGCCGGGTGCTCGACGCACACGGGTTCGTCGAGGTCGAGACGCCGACGCTGACCCGGTCGACCCCGGAAGGCGCCCGAGACTTCCTCGTGCCGGCGCGACTGCAGCCGGGGTCCTGGTACGCGCTTCCGCAGTCGCCGCAGCTGTTCAAGCAGCTGCTCATGGTGGCCGGGCTGGAGCGGTACTACCAGATCGCCCGCTGCTACCGCGACGAGGACTTCCGCGCGGACCGCCAGCCGGAGTTCACCCAGCTCGACGTCGAGATGAGCTTCGTCGAGCAGGACGACGTGATTGCCATCTCGGAAGAGATCCTTGCCGCGGTGTGGGCGCTCATCGGACACGAGCTCAGCACGCCGATCCCGCGGATGACGTTCGCCGAGGCGATGCGGCGGTTCGGTACCGACAAGCCTGACCTGCGCTTCGGACTCGAGCTCGTCGAGCTCACCGAGTACTTCGCGACCACCCCGTTCCGGGTGTTCCAGGCGCCGTACGTGGGCGCCGTCGTGATGCCGGGTGGTGCGTCCCAGCCGCGCAAGGTGCTGGACGCCTGGCAGGACTGGGCCAAGCAGCGCGGCGCCAAGGGCCTCGCCTACGTGCTCGTCGGCGAGGACGGCGAGCTCGGCGGTCCGGTGGCGAAGAACCTCAGCGACGAGGAGCGTGCGGGTCTCGTCGCCGCCGCCGGTGCGGTGCCCGGGGACTGCGTGTTCTTCGCCGCCGGTGCTGTCGGGCCCGCGCGGGCCTTGCTCGGCGCCACGCGCCTCGAGATCGGACGTCGCTGCTCCCTGATCGACCCGGACGCCTGGGCCTTCCTCTGGGTGATCGACGCGCCGCTGTTCAAGCCGACCGGCGAGGACGACGACGTGGCGGTCGGCGGCGGCGCGTGGACGGCCGTGCACCATGCCTTCACCTCGCCGGCGCCGGAGTGGATCGACCGGTTCGAGCAGGACCCGGGCAGCGCGCTCGCCTACGCCTACGACATCGTCTGCAACGGGAACGAGATCGGTGGCGGGTCGATCCGTATCCACCGGCGCGACGTCCAGCAGCGCGTGTTCGAGGTGATGGGCATCGGCGAGGCCGAGGCGCAGGAGAAGTTCGGTTTCCTGCTCGACGCCTTCAGCTTCGGCGCCCCGCCGCACGGTGGCATCGCGTTCGGCTGGGACCGGATCGTGGCCCTGCTCGCCAAGACGGAGTCGATCCGCGACGTGATCGCGTTCCCGAAGTCGGGTGGCGGGTACGACCCGCTCACCTCGGCTCCGGCGCCGATCACCATCGAGCAGCGCCGCGAGGCGGGCGTCGACGCCAAGCCGAAGGTGGCCGCTCAGACGCCGGAGGGCTGACGCGCCTTCTCCGCCCAGCGCCACCGGGTCGGAATCGACCAGACCCACTTCAGCGGATTCAGGGGGTGGGGGGCGGCCCACGCTCCGGCACGTCCTGGCCGGGAGTCGTCAACGGGCTCGGCCGAGCGGCCTTCGAGCATGACCAGAGCCTCCACAGCACAACGGCGGACAGCGCAACGTGCGCCGCGAGCAGCATCCAGAGGATCAGAGCGACCGGCCGCACCGGACCGTTCAGAACTCGGACCATCAGGTAGATCAACCATCCGGCGACCAAGAGCGAGCCGAGGGTCGCAAGCCGGGCGATCGACCGGCGCCTGACGTAGGCGCGACGCGGCGCGGCCAGGTCGCGCAGCGCGGCGTCAGTGGGTGATCGAGAAGCGCTCGTAGAGAGCCTTGAATCGGCGCGGCGCCCACCAGTTGGCGCGGCCCAAGACCGTCATGGTCGCGGGCACGAGAAGGAGCCGCACGATTGTCGCATCGACGACGACGGTCACGGCGAGTGCGAAGCCGACCTCCTTGATCACCAGCAGCTTGCCAAAGATGAAGCCGCCGAAGACCACGACCATGATCGCCGCCGCCGAGGTGATGATCCGTCCGGAGCGCTGGAGGCCGAGCCGCACGGCCTCGTCGTTGGGCCGCCCGCTGTCGTGGAACTCCTTGATCCGCGAGAGCAGGAAGACCTCATAGTCCATCGCGAGGCCGAAACCGAAGGCGAGCACGAGCACGACCACGTACGTCTCGATACCGCCGGTCGAGGTGAACCCGAGCAGGCCCTGGAGGTGACCCTCCTGGAACACCCAGACCAGGACCCCGAGCGACGCGGCGAGCGACAACGAGTTCACCAGCAGCGCCTTGAGCGGGACCACGACGGAGCCGGTCATCAGGAAGAGCAGAGTGAAGGTGGCCAGGATGACGATCGCGAGCGCCGCCGGAGCGCTCCGCCGGAGCGAAGACACGAAGTCGATCTGGTTGGCCGCCTGGCCGGCGACCCAGGTGCGGAACGGCGGGTGAAGCGCGCGGAGTCGCTGCACGACGTCCTGGGCGACATTTCCCCCTGCATCCCGGGTCGCCGCCCGCACGCCGACGACGACGTAGGGCCCGCTCGTGGTCGGCGGGTCGACCGACGTCACCCCCGGGACCGCCGAGAGCGACGCGACCCAGGACGACGTGGAGTCGAGAGTCGTCTCTCCGATCACCCAGACGGTCGGTCTGGACGAGGCCGGGTACTCGTCAGCGAGCAGCGCGACGAACTCCCGCTGGTCGTTTCCGACCGGCAGCAGCTGGATGCCGGAGTTGCGGAACTGAAGGTTCATGAGTGGCGAGGCAAGGCCGGCGAGCAGGGCGAGGGTGCCGACGACAACCCACCAGGGGTGGCGCTGAACGCCGCCCGCCAGACGGGAGAAGGCACCCTCCTCCGATCGGACGTCCGCGGTGCGGACGAGCACCGTGCGCAGGCCGGGGATCCTGGCGGCGAGGCCGGGCCGAGCCAGCCGACGGCCGGCGAGCACCAGCACGGCGGGAACGAGGGTGAGGGCTGTGAGCAGGGCCAGCAGCACGACCGACACCCCGGCGACGCCGAAGGCGCGGAGGATCGACGGACGGAAGACCATCAGGCCCGCGACCGCGATCGCCACCGTGAGCGCAGAGAACGTGACCGTCCGCCCGGCCGTCTTGATCGTGTTCACCAGCGCATGCACGACCACGCCGTCACCACGCCGCCGCCGTACCGACCGCCGCTCATCTGCGCTGACCAGTTGGTGCAGCTCCTCGCGGTACCGCGAGACGATCAGGAGCCCGTAGTCGATCGAGAGGCCGAGACCCAGCAGCGTCACGACATTGACCACGCTCGAGTCGAGGTCGACGACGTGCGCGAAGCCGTAGAGCAGACCGAGGCCCCCTGCGATCGAGGCGAGCGCACCGACCATTGGCATGCTAGCGGCGAGGAAGCCGCCGAAGACGAGCACCATCACGAGCAGGGCGATCGGCAGCGCCACCGCCTCACCGGTGGTGAGGTCGCGCTCGATCTGACCGGTGATCGCCGACACGATCAACGAGTTCCCGCCGACGATGCCGCCGGCGCCCGGCTCAAGACCGGCGAGGTCGTTCCGCAGCGTGTCGAGTCGCGTCTTGACCCGCGCCAGCCCGACGCTCTCGGCGTGCGAGGAGAGCCCGGGCTTGAGATCGACGACGACGAGGAACCCCTGTCCGTTCTCGGAAAGCAGCGGTCCGGCGAGTGGACTCGCGAGGCCACCAGGAAGCGCGAGCGGATCGATGACGGTCTCGACCCCGTCGATCTGGGCGAGGTCGGTGCGGGCCTTCTTGAGCAGGTCGCTGAGGCCCGCGGTATCCGGCGCGATTCCCTCGGCGGCGAGGGTCAGCGAGGCGCCCTGCTCGTCGCTCGCGAGCAACTTCTGAGCCTGGTCGCTCTCCGAGCCGGCGACCCGCACTTCCCCGGTGGAGAGCCGGTCGAAGAGGCTGGTGCCGTCGACGCCGACGGAGGCGATGGTGAACGCGCCGATTGCGAGGACCAGCCAAGTTCCGACGATCAACTTCGGGTGGCGCGCGATGAGTCGGCCGAGGTGTTCGAACACCGGCCCAATATCGCAGATTTGCCCGTTCCTTGAGGGCAATGTCACGGCCGCCGGTGGCCGTGCGGTTGCGTAGGCTCGCGGCATGGACCTCTTCGATGCCTGGGGCACCGGGCCACAAGGACTGCCCGAGGTGCGGCCCGGGGCGCCGCTGGCGGTCCGGATGCGCCCGCGCACGCTCGAGGAGGTCGTCGGGCAGCGGCACCTGCTCGAACCCGGATCGCCGTTGCGGCGGTTGCTCGCGCCGGTGAGCGGCGAGCCAGGGCCGGCCGCGCCGTCGTCGGTCGTGCTGTGGGGTCCGCCCGGAACGGGCAAGACGACTCTCGCGTACCTCATCGCGCTCACCTCGGGACGGCGCTTCGTCGAGCTGTCCGCGGTGACTGCTGGAGTCAAGGAGGTGCGCGAGGTGATCGAGGACGCGCGGCGCCGTCTCGCCACCGGGGAAGCGGAGACGGTGCTCTTCGTCGACGAGGTGCACCGGTTCTCGAAGTCGCAACAGGACGTGCTGCTGCCGAGCGTGGAGAACCGCTGGCTGACCCTCGTCGCCGCGACCACGGAGAACCCGAGCTTCTCGGTCAACGCGCCGCTGTTGTCGCGCTCTCTGCTGCTCACCCTCCACCCGCTCTCCGACGACGACGTGCGCGTCCTGGTCGCGCGTGCCATTGCCGACGCGCGCGGATTCGGCGGGACGGTGGCGCTCACCGACGAAGCGGCAGATCGCCTGGTCCGGCTCGCCGGTGCGGACGCGCGGAAAGCGCTCTCGATCCTCGAGGCCGCGGTCGGAGCCGTGCTCGAAGGACGAGACGTCGGTCCCCGGCCCGAGGACCCGGCCGTCATCGACGTCTCGACCGTCGAGCGGGCGATCGACGTCGCGGCGGTGCACTACGACCGGGCTGGAGACCAGCACTACGACGTGGCGAGCGCGTTCATCAAGTCCATGCGTGGGTCGGACGTCGATGCCGCACTGCACTACCTCGCGCGGATGATCGCGGCCGGGGAGGACCCGCGCTTCATCGCGCGGCGGATCGTGATCGCCGCCGCCGAGGATGTCGGGATGGCTGACCCGACGGCCCTGCAGACCGCCGTCGCCGCCGCGCAGGCGGTGGCGTTCATCGGGATGCCGGAGGCGCGCATCATCCTGGCCGAGGCCGTCGTGCACCTGGCCACCGCGCCGAAGTCGAACGCGTCGTACCTGGCCATCGACGCAGCGCTGGCGGATGTCCGGGCGGGGCGGACCGGCCCGGTGCCGAGCGACCTCCGCGACTCGCACTATGCGGGGGCCGAGCGGCTCGGTCACGGCCAGGGTTACCGCTACGCGCACGACGAGCCGCACGGCATCGCGACCCAGCAGTACCTGCCCGACGAGCTGCAGGGGACGCGCTACTACCACCCCGGCCCGCGCGGTCTGGAGCGGGAGATCGGGCCCCGGCTCGAACGGATCCGGCGGATCCTCGCGGGGACCGACGGGGACAACAAGCCGCACGGCGGAGTGCACGGACCCGGCGAAACGGCGCCGGGACCGGAGGCGTGATAGGCACCACGCGGCTCGCGAACGTGATCGGGGCACAGGTGCGCTAGAATTGTGCGGTTGCTCAGCGTGCTTGAACCCTCTCGCACGGAGGAGCGACCTCCCGGGACCGTTTCCGCGGACAGCGGATGTGTGGACCCGAACCCCTCACCGGAGTGGCTGCCTCCGAGGGTTGTGATGTCCCGACAACGACAGGAAGAGCATTGAGCTCGGTTACTCGCTCCCGCCGCCAGGTGCGCCTTTCGCGCGCTCTGGGGCTCGCGCTGACCCCGAAGGCAGTCAAGCACTTCGAGAAGCGTCCCTACCCGCCCGGTGAGCACGGCCGCGCCCGTCGCCGCACCGAGTCCGACTACGCGGTCCGTCTGCGCGAGAAGCAGCGTCTGCGCGCTCAGTACGGCATCCGCGAAAAGCAGATGGCTCGCGCGTTCGCCGAGGCCCGCAAGGAACCCGGTCTGACCGGTGAGGCCCTGGTCGAGCTGCTCGAGATGCGTCTTGACGCCCTCGTGCTGCGCTCCGGCTTCGCTCGCACGATCCTGCAGGCCCGCCAGGCCGTGGTTCACCGCCACGTGCTGGTCGACGGCAAGATCGTGGACCGTCCCTCGTTCCAGGTGAAGCCGGGTCAGACGATCCAGGTCAAGCCGAAGAGCCAGGCGACGACGCCGTTCCAGGTCGCCGCCGCGGGCGCGCACCGCGACGTCCTGCCGGCCGTGCCGGAGTACCTGGACGTCAGTCTCGAGAAGCTGCACGCCGAGCTGGTTCGTCGGCCGAAGCGGTCCGAGGTCCCGGTGACCTGCGAGGTTCAGCTCGTCGTCGAGTACTACGCCCGCTGACCCTGGGCGCTGTTTCTGGCTCCGACATCAACACGGCGAACGCCCCGACGCGGCTTGTGCCGTGAGCGGGGCGTTCGTGCGTGCCGGTAAGGTCGGGTAGGCGTCGCGGCCATCGAGGCCGCGGCCGAGCACTGGGAGGGTTCCGAGATGTCCGTGGGTGACGTGGCAGGCCTGATCGCCGCCATCGCGTTCGTAGCGCTCGTCGGCTTCCTTGCCGTCCCGATGATCAAGCTCGCGCGCGTCTTCGACGAGACGCGCATCTCGATCCGGACGCTCACCGACCACTCGGTGCCGCTGCTCGACGAGACCACGGCGACGGTCGCGTCGACGAACGTCCAGCTCGGCAAGGTCGACACGATCACTTCGGCGGCGGCGCAGGTGAGCGAGAACGTCTCGGCGCTGACCTCGTTGTTCGCCGCCACGGTCGGCTCGCCGCTGATCAAGGTCGCGGCTTTCTCCTACGGGGTCCGCCGCGCGATGGGTCGGCGGTCGGCCAAGAAGGGCCGATGATGCGCCGGCTGTTCTGGCTCGGCCTGGGCGCCGCCGCGGCCGTCGTCGTGACCCGCAAGCTCAGCGCGACCGCGGAGAAGTACTCACCGGCGGGCCTGGTCGACCAGGCTGGTTCGCTGCCCGGGAAGATCGGCGCGACTCTGCGCGAGATCGGCACCGACATCCTCGACGGCATGGCCGAGCGGGAGCAGGAGCTCACCTCGGCGCTGCTCGGGGAGGCGCCGGCACCGAGCGCGAGTCGCACTGGTCGCGCCGCGCTGGACGACGTCGACGAGCCCGAGTACGAGTTCTGATCCCTGCCCGGGCGCCGCGGCGCCACCCGTCACCCACCACATCCCGAGGACGACATGCGGACCGCTGAGATCCGACGCCGCTGGCTCGACTACTTCGAGCGTCAGGGCCACGTGGTCGTGCCTTCGGCCTCCCTCATCTCCGACGACCCGTCGCTGCTCTTCACCGTCGCCGGCATGGTGCCGTTCATCCCGTACATGCTCGGTCAGCAGGCTGCGCCGTGGCCGCGCGCCACCAGCGTGCAGAAGTGCGTCCGCACACTCGACATCGACGAGGTCGGCAGGACGACGCGGCACGGCACGTTCTTCCAGATGAACGGCAACTTCTCGTTCGGCGACTACTTCAAGGCCGGTGCGATCGAGTACGCCTGGGAGCTCATCACGACTCCGCAGAGCGCGGGCGGCTACGGTCTCGACCCCGAGCGGATCTGGGTCACCGTGTTCCACGACGACGACGAGGCCGCCTCGCTCTGGAAGTCGATCGCCGGACTGCCCACCGAGCGCATCCAGCGCCGCGGGATGAAGGACAACTTCTGGTCAACGGGACAGCCCGGGCCGGCCGGCCCGTGCTCGGAGATCTACGTGGACCGCGGGCCGGAGTACGGCGCCGAGGGCGGCCCGATCGTCGACGAGGAGCGCTACCTCGAGATCTGGAACCTCGTGTTCATGCAGTACGAGCGCGGCGCCGGCGGCGGCAAGGAGGACTTCCCGCTGCTCGGTGAGCTCAAGCAGAAGAACATCGACACCGGGATGGGTCTCGAGCGGGTGGCGTTCCTGCTCCAGGGTGTCGACAACATGTACGAGATCGACGAGGTCTTCCCGGTCATCCAGAAGGCGCAAGAGCTGTCCGGCAAGCGGTACGGCGCGAACCACGAGGACGACGTGCGGATGCGCGTCGTCGCCGACCACGTGCGCTCGGGTCTGATGCTGATCGGCGACGGCGTGACGCCGAACAACGAGGGTCGCGGGTATGTGCTGCGCCGTCTGCTGCGCCGCAGCGTCCGGGCGATGCAGCTGCTCGGTGTCGATGAGGCGTCGCTGCCGGAGCTGCTCCCGGTCAGCCGTGCGGCGATGGAGGGGTCCTACCCCGAGCTCGGGCACGACTTCGAGCGCATCGCCCGGATCGCCTACGCCGAGGAGGAGGCGTTCCGGCGCACCCTGACCTCGGGAACGACGATCTTCGACACCGCGGTGCGCCAGGTGAAGTCGTCGCAGGGCACCGAGCTGTCCGGCGAGCAGGCCTTCGCGCTGCATGACACGTACGGATTCCCGATCGATCTGACCCTCGAGATGGCCGATGAGCAGGGTGTCACCGTCAACGAGGCGGGGTTCCGCGAGCTGATGAAGGCTCAGCGGGAGCGCGCGCGCGCCGATGCAAAGTCGAAGAAGGGTGGTCACGCCACCAGCCCCGCGTACCGCGAGCTGCGCGACGCGGGTGCGACTGAGTTCACCGGGTACCACGAGCTGAACACCTCGGCGACCGTCCGCGGCATCGTCCATGGCGGCGAGCTCGTCTCGGTTGCGATGCCCGGGGACACCGTCGAGGTGGTGCTCGAGCGCACCCCGTTCTATGCGGAGTCGGGTGGGCAGGAATCGGATGCGGGCATCATCACCGCCGACGGCGTCCGGCTCGAGGTGCTCGACGTGCAGCGAGTGGTCAAGGGCCTCGTCGCGCACACCGTGAAGGTTGCCCAGGGTGAGCTCACCCCGGGGACCGAGGTGTACGCGCAGGTCGACCCGGAGTGGCGGCTCGGCGCGCGACAGGCACACTCCGGCACGCACGTGGTCCACGCGGCGCTGCGCGAGGTGCTCGGTCCGCACGCGCTGCAGTCCGGCTCGTACAACAAGCCGGGCTACCTGCGGCTGGACTTCGCGTGGCAGCAGGCACTCTCTCCCGCGACCCGGAGCGAGGTCGAGGAGGTCTCGAACGGCGCGATCCGCCAGGACCTGGGTGTGTCGTGGCAGTACATGACGCTGGCCGACGCGAAGGCGGCTGGTGCGATCGCCCTGTTCGGTGAGACGTACGACCAGCAGGTCCGGGTGGTCGAGATCGGCGGCCGCTGGTCGCGAGAGCTGTGCGGCGGCACGCACGTCGACCACTCGAGCCAGATCGGCATGCTGGCCGTGACGGGGGAGTCGTCGGTCGGTGCCGGTGCCCGCCGGATCGAGGCGCTCGTCGGGATCGAGGCATTCCATGCCCTGGCCGTCGAGCGCGCTCTCGTCTCGACCCTCACCGAGACGCTCAAGGCGCGGCCGGACGAGCTGGTGGATCGGGTCGAGGGCTTGTTGACCCGGCTGCGTGAGGTAGAGAAGGGGCTTGCCGCCGCGCGTCAGGCGACCCTGCTCGCCGCGTCGGCGTCGATCGTTGCCGGTGCGAGCTCGATCGGCGGGACCCGCATGATCGCGCACGATGCCGGCCACGTCGGGCACCCGGATGACGTCCGGACCCTCGCGCTCGACCTGCGGTCCCGGCTCGGCGACAGTGACCCAGTGGTCGTTGCCGTCGGCGGGGTGGCAGGGGAGCGCGCGGTCGTGGTCGTCGCTACCAACCTGGCGGCGCGGGAACGCGGTCTCGCCGCGGGTCCGCTCGCGAAGCTGGCCGCGGTGGTGCTCGGCGGTGGCGGCGGCGGGAAGCCGGACCTGGCCCAGGGTGGCGGTACAGACGTCACCGCGGTGCCGGCTGCGCTGGCAGCCGTCCGGACGCAGATCGCCGCTCAGGAGGTCTCGTAGATGCGGGGGGTACGGATCGGCGTCGATGTCGGCTCGGTCCGGATCGGCCTCGCGGCGAGTGACCCGGACGGGCTCGTGGCAACCCCGATCGCGACGCTGGCCAGGGCCACGTCGGACGCCGATGCGGGTTCGACCACGGTGCCTGCGGACCTGGTGGCGATTGCCTCGGAGGTCGCGCTGCGGTCCGCTGCGGTCGTGTACGTCGGGTTGCCCCGGCACCTCTCCGGAGCCGAGGGTGCGGCCGCCGGTGACGCGCGGGGATTCGCGGACGCCCTGGCGCGGGTGATCGCGCCGGTACCGGTGCGGCTGGTCGACGAGCGGCTGACGACGGTGAGCGCGCACCAGGCGCTGCACGCCGCGGGGCGCGCGGGTCGTCGGCACCGGCAGGTCGTCGACCAGGCCGCGGCCGTGATCATTCTGCAGACTGCGCTCCAGACGGAGCACGCACTGACTGCCCGCGCAGGCGAGGTCGTGACCGTCGATGACGCGGCGCGGGACACCACGGCCGGGGCGCATGATAGGAAGAACGAACTAGTCACCGGCGATGGGCCAGCGGCCGATCGCGCTGGAACGACGGAGGATCGGCATCGATGAGTGACCTGTTCCTCGGGCAACCCGAGCACTCGGGCGCACCCGCGGCAGACACCCGCTCGTCGCGGCGGGCCACGGATCGTCGCCTGCGCCGCAGGCGACGGCACCGTCGTGGTGGCATCGCTCTGGCTCTCACCGTGCTGCTCCTTGTCGGCGCGGGGTACGTGGTCTGGAGCTACGTCGTGCCGATGTTCTCCGGCAGCCAACGAGCCGTCGCGGACTACCCCGGACCCGGTCAGGGCGAGGTCAGGGTGATCATCAAGGCGGGCGACACGGGCGCCACCATCGGCTCGACGCTGGCCGCGAACGGGGTCGTGGCTTCTACCGGGGCGTTCACCCGGGCAGCGCTGGACAACCCGCAGGCGCCGTCGATCCAGCCAGGGACGTACACGCTCCAGCTTGCGATGAGCGGCGTGGGCGCGGTAGCGGCGCTGCTGGACCCGGCGAACCGGGTCCAGCTGAAGGTGACGATTGCCGAGGGCCTCCGGGTCACGCAGATCTTGGAGAAGATCAACGGGGTCACCGGGATCGCGATCAGCGACCTCCAACACGCCGCCGCCGATCCCAAGGCTCTCGGGGTCCCCGCGGCTGCGGGTGGCAACCTTGAGGGTTGGCTCTTCCCGGCCACGTACGAGTACGAGCCGGGCACCGATCCGGTGGACATCCTCGCCTCGATGGTGACCAAGACCATCGCGGTTCTCGACGAGCGCCAGGTCGCGCCGGCGGATCGCGAGACGGTCCTCATCAAGGCCTCGCTGGTCGAGAAGGAGGGCAAGCTCGACGTGGACCGAGGCAAGGTCGCGCGGGTGATCGTCAACCGGCTCGATCGAGGCATGACCCTCGGGATGGACTCGACCCTGGCGTTCGGGCTGAACAAGTCGGGCCTGGCACTCACGGCGTCGGACCTCGAGAGCGACAGCGCCTACAACACCCGGAAGAGAATCGGCCTGCCGCCTGGTCCGATCGCGTCACCGGGTCTTCCGTCGATCGACGCGGTGCTCAAGCCGACCCCGGGTCCCTGGCTCTTCTTCGTGACCGTGAACCCCGACACCGGCGAGACACGGTTCACCGACAAGTACTCGGAACACCTGCAGAACCAGGCGCTGTACCAGCAGTGGCTGGCCAAGCACGGCTGATGTCCACTGCGCAGGGGCGTCGTGCCGCGGTCCTGGGTCACCCGGTCGCGCACTCGTTGTCGCCGGCGCTGCACCGCGCCGCGTACCGCGCGCTGGGCCTGGACGACTGGACGTACGAGGCCTTCGACGTCGCCGAGGAGGCGCTGCCCGGGTTCCTGCAGGAGCTCGACGGCAGCTGGGCGGGGCTGAGCCTCACGATGCCGCTCAAGCAGGTGGTACTGCCCTTGCTCGACCACGTCGAGCCGCTGGCCGGCGTCGTCGGTGCGGTGAACACCGTCCTGGTGCAGGGGAGTGGCGCTCGACGGGTGCTCGTCGGTGCCAACACGGATGTGCACGGCATCGTGGCGGCGCTGCGCGAGGGTGGCGTGACGAAGGTGGGCACCGCCGTCGTGCTGGGCGCCGGCGCCACAGCGGCCTCGGCTCTAGCGGCGCTTTCCCAGCTCGGCTGCGCCTCCCCGGAGGTGCTGGTGCGCTCGCTCGGCCGGACTGGCGGGCTGCGCAGGGCGGCGCACCGGATGGGTGTCGACCCGGACATCGGTCTGCTCGGGACCGCCGCTGCACGGATGCCGAAGGCCGACGTCGTCATCTCCACGCTCCCTGACCATGGCGCGGACGGCCTGGCCGCGGAGCTGCGGGAGGGTCTCCACGCTGCGGAGGCGTCGCTCGGTGTCCTGCTGGACGTCGCGTACCAACCGAGGCCGACGGCGTTGGCAGCCGTCTGGGCGAGGGCGGGCGGCCTGGTGGTCTCGGGTGAGCAGATGCTGCTCCACCAGGCGGCCGAGCAGTTGCGACTGATGACCGGGCTGGTGCCACCCGTGGATGCCATGCGTGCTGCACTTCAGGCGAGGCTCGAACCTGCCGAGGAATAGTTCGTGGTCGCTCGCGTGAGAGCGCGGCGACCGCGTCCTGAACTGCGTCGGTGAGGAGGTTCGCATGAAGCATCTTGGGGAGATCCTTGTCAGCGAGGGCTACGTGAGCCAGGAGGACCTCGGGATCGCGCTCACCGAGCAGTCCGAACGCGGTCAGTCTCTCGGCCGCGTGCTCGTCGAGCTGGGCATGCTCTCTGAGGTCCAGCTGGTCTCCGCGCTCGCCGCGCAGGTCGGCATGGACTTCATCGAACTGAGCGACTACCCGGTCGACCGGGTGGCCGTCGCGCTGCTGCCTGCGGCGCTCTGCCGACGGCACACTGTGCTTCCGATCGGGCTGGACGGCGGCCGGCTGGTGCTTGCCATGGCAGACCCGAGCAACGTCGTCGCCGTCGACGACGTGCGATCGCTCGCCCGCATGCCGGTCAAGTCGGTCGTGGCCCTGCACGCCGACCTGGTCGCCGCGATCGAGCGCTACTGCCGGGCCGACGACGAGATGGACGACCTGACCTCGGCGTTCGAGGACGCCTCGCCCGAGATCGGCGACACCGACTTGTCGAAGATGGGCGACGTCGCCGTTGACGACGCGCCGATCGTCCGGTTCGTCAACGTCCTCGTCACGCAGGCCATCCAGGACCGCGCGTCCGACATCCACATCGAGCCGGCGGAGCACGATCTGCGGGTCCGATACCGGATCGACGGCGTGCTGCACGAGATGCAGCGCGCGCCCAAACAGATTCAGGCCGGCGTGATCTCCCGCCTGAAGATCATGAGCGACATCGACATCGCGGAGCGACGCAAGCCGCAGGACGGTCGCATGTCGGTCACCCACAACGGGCGCAAGATCGACCTGCGGGTGGCAACGTTGCCGACGGTCTGGGGCGAGAAGATCGTCATGCGCATCCTCGACAACTCCAGCGCGAGCCTCGACCTGCGCGAGCTGTCGTTCCTGGACCGGAACTACCAGACCTACCGGGAGTCCTACACCAAGCCGTACGGGATGCTGCTGGTCACCGGGCCGACGGGCTCCGGGAAGTCGACCACGCTGTACGCGACCCTCAACGCCGTGTCGCGGACCGAGATCAACGTCATCACCGTGGAGGACCCGGTCGAGTATCGGCTGCCGGGCATCAACCAGGTGCAGGTCAACCCCAAGGCCGGCCTCACCTTCGCAAGCGCGCTGCGGTCCATCCTGCGGTCCGACCCCGACGTAATCCTGCTCGGTGAGATCCGCGACCACGAGACGGCTCAGATTTCGATCGAGGCTGCGCTCACCGGTCACCTCGTGCTCTCGACCTTGCACACGAACGACGCGCCGAGCGCGGTCACCCGTCTGATCGAGATGGGGATCGAGCCGTTCCTGGTCGGCTCGGCCCTCGACTGCGTCGTCGCCCAGCGCCTCGCCCGAAGGTTGTGCGAGAAGTGCAAAGAGCCGTACGTGCCGAGTGAGGTGGAGATGGTGGCGGCGGGGTTCCCGTGGGTGCCGGGCGAGGAGCTGCCGCTCCTGTACCGGCCCGGTGGATGTACTGCGTGCTCANACACCGGGTATCACGGCCGGATGGCCGTGCACGAGGTCATGCGTGTGNCCGAGGAGATCGAACGGCACGCTGTCTCTCGTTCATCGAACGCAGAGATCGGCGTGACGGCGCGGCAACAGGGCATGATCCCGCTGCGCGACGACGGATGGACCAAGGTGGCGTCCGGCGTGACGTCGGTCGAGGAAATTCTGCGGGTCGTTTCCTAGCACCGGGGGGAGCGGCGACTTCGCGCTCAAGGTCTAGGTCTGATCGGTCGATATCCAGTGACGAGTGTGTACTGAGTCGGAGTGCACCACGAGCAGGAGGCGTGCGGCGTGAGTGATCCGTTCCTGAGTCCTGGTGGGGAGCCGTCGCGGCCCCAGGTGCCTTATCGCCCTCCCGTCCCGCAGCGGACGCCAATCGGGCTGCCGATGACGAGCCCGCTGCCCGGGCAGCGCCAGCCGGCGTCCGCCGGGTTCGAGGCCCAGCAGATGAGCCACACAGCGCCGGCAGATCCGGCGCCGCGCGGTGGCCAGTCGGTGTACGGGGCGCAGGGCGGCGGCTTCGGCCAGCCGGCTCCTCTGCC
>JGI24134J36421_10000158_pt1 | contig 19132 bp, 17 predicted proteins | sample BarGraNGADG00312_FD_36421 | JGI IMG/M metagenome (IMG submission 36421) | reverse complement strand
GTCCCCGACCGCAGCGCCGGCGTCCCGCCCGAGGATTGTAGCGCCGGCATCCCGCCCGAGGATTGTAGCGCCGGCGTCCCGCCGGCAAGAGACGTTACCCGCCCGAAGCTCAACCTCTCCCGCGACAAGATCGACCGCGCACGCGAGCTCGCGAGTCGCATCGCGGCCCCGGTCCACGCTTTCATCGAAGGGCATACGACCGTCACCGTGGAGCGCGCGACCCTCCGCTCCCTCGGAGCTGACGGCGTCGGCCCCGGGGATGTCCCCGTCCCGAACATGGCGGTGGACTGCCTGAAGGGCGAGATTGCCGGAGGCGCGGCGCGGTGGTACGTGAACGCGCTCATCAAGAAAGACACCACGCCTCAGGGCCTTAACGACGCGATCGCCGGGGGCCTCGATATCTCGTCCCTGGAGATCGCTGCCACCGGCGCGATTGACAAGAAAGCCCGCGAGCTGGTCGCGGCGTTCGACAGCCACGTCTCGGCGACGGCCGGCAAGCGCGAGGAGTTGCTTGAGGAATACCGCGAGAACGAGCGCTCGCCCCTGCTGTACGTGATCGTCGCGACCGGAGACATCTACGAGGACGTCGCGCAGGCGACCGCCGCTGCGGAGCAGGGCGCGGACGTCGTCGCGGTCATCCGCAGCACGGCTCAGAGCCTGCTCGACTACGTGCCCTACGGCGCCACCACCGAGGGCTTCGGCGGCACCTACGCGACCCAGGAGAACTTCCGAATCATGCGCCAGGCGCTGGACGAAGTCGCCGGCAAGCGCCGGCGCTACATCAGGCTGGTCAACTACGCGTCGGGCCTCTGCATGCCGGAGATCGCCGTGATGGGGGCGTTAGAGCGCCTCGACATGTTGCTGAACGACTCCATGTACGGGGTCCTGTTCCGCGACATCAACATGTACCGGACTTTCGTCGACCAGCATTTTTCGCGGATGATAAACGCGTTCGCCGGTGTCCTCATCAACACCGGTGAGGACAACTACCTGACCACCTCGGACGCCTTCGACAAGGCGTACACGGTGCTGGCCTCGCAGTTCATCAACGAGCGGTTCGCGCTCGACGCCGGCCTGCCGCCGCGCCTCATCGGTCTCGGCCACGCGTTCGAGATGGACCCGGCGCTCGAGAACGGCTTCCTCTACGAGCTGGCGCAGGCACAGATGGCACGCGAGATATTCCCGGAGTGCCCTCTCAAGTACATGCCCCCGACCCGGTTTGTCTCCGGCGACATCTTCAAGGCTTACGCGATGAACACGCTGTTCAACTTCGCGTCGAAGGCCACCGGGCAGTCGATCCACCTGCTCGGGATGCTGACCGAAGGGATCCACACCCCGTTCATCCAGGACAGGCACCTCGCTATTGAGAACGCGCTCTACGTGATGAACAACATCGCGTCTTTCTATGACGAGGTCGAGTTCAGGGAGGACGGGCTCATCGCGGGCCGGGCGGCGGAAGTGCTCGACCAGGCGGTCGCGTTCCTCGAGGAGGTCGCGGAGTCGGGGCTTTTCGACTCGATCGAGCAGGGGAAGTTCGCGGACATCGAGCGGGCAAAGGACGGCGGCAAGGGCGCGGACGGGGTGATGCCGAAGGCGGCCGACTACTGGAACCCGGTCGAAGAGCACCTCCAGAAGGCCGTGGCGCCGGCGTCCCGCCGGCAGACGGAGATGTAGCGCCGGCGTCCCGCCGGCAGATGGAGATGTAGCGCCGGCGTCCCGCCGGCAGATGGAAGGATAAGAAGATGCTTGTCAGGCCGTACGGAGACACCATGGACGACGGCGCCGTCCAGCTCTCGTTCACGCTGCCGATGAGCGACTCGCCCCGCGCACGGGAGGCGGCGAGGCTCCTCGTCCTCAAGCTGGGGTTCTACTCCTGCGAGATCGTCCACGCCGAGGCGCTCGCCGACGGCTTCACCATGTTCATCGCTTACGGACGCACAGAGGCGGGGGTCGACCCCGACGAGATAACCGTGGACGAAAGCGCGGCCGAAGAGTGCATGACCTTTGAGGAGATCAACGACTTCATCGAGCGGAACATAGGTCGCAAGGTCGTGGTGGTCGGCGCCTGCACCGGCTTCGACGCCCATACCGTGGGAATCGATGCAATCATGAACATGAAGGGTTACAACCACCACTTCGGGCTCGAGCGCTATCCGATGATCGAGGCTTACAATATGGGCGCCCAGGTCTCTAACGAGATGCTCATAGAGCGCGCCGTCGAGGTGGACGCGGACGCCATCCTGGTATCCCAGGTCGTCACCCAGAAGGACGCGCACGTCAAGAACCTGACCCGCCTCGTGGAGCTGCTGGAAGCCGAGGGACTTCGGCAGAAGTTCATCCTGATAGTCGGCGGCCCGAGGATCACACGGAAGCTGGCGCGCGAACTGGGATTCGACGCCGGCTTCGGCAAGGGAACCTACGCCGAGCACGTCGCCACCTTCATCCTGAAAAAGAGGGGCCACTGAATTACGTCGTTCGTTTTCCACTTTTCTTTACACTTTTTTGTTCGAGGTCTCTAGGCCTGCCGCGAAAAGTGTAAAGAAAAGTGGAAAACGAACGACGTGGTCTCTATTTGCGCTTGAGGTCCTTGGGAGTCACGCAGACGCCGCGGGCGCGCGTCACGAGGACCGGCCTCTCGAGACAGTCCGCTGCTGAAGGCCCCACGTCCGGTCGCGCCGCGATCACCTTGTATGCTTCGAACTCCATCTTCCGGGAAGTGTTCCCCACCACGGTGACCTTGCCGCGCGCCTCGATGTAGTCGCCCGCGTAGACCGGGGCCTTGAACTCCACCTCGTCGTAGCGCAGGAAAAGCCCCTCGTCACCATCCAGCTTGATGAGCAGTTCGGTCGCGATATCTCCGAAGAGCGCCAGCACGCGCGCGCCGTCCACAAGGTTCCCGCCGTAGTGCGCGTCGTGGGTCCCCATCCTGACCCTCAGCATGGACTCGATCTTCTCAGTTGCCACCAGACTCACTCCCTCCACCCGGACAATGTGCGCTCACAAGCTGTTGCGCGGCTCAACACATATTAAACTGCGGCGCGCACGGGAAAAACAACAAGTTCGCCGGTGTGCGCCAGCGCGTGGGCAGGAGACTAAACAAAAAGGGGTCTGACCCCAAAAAGTTTAGCGCGTGTACAGCCCGACCAGCTCTGTCTCCTCGAGGATGTGTTGCTTCACACGCTTGAGCAGCGCGTCGGCGGTGATCGAAGTGGGCAGGTCCAGCGCCGTGTTAAGAGCATAGAGCTTGAAGAAGTACCGGTGCGTGCCCGACGGCGGACAAGGCCCGAAGTATCCCCGCTTGCCGGTGGAGGTCACCGACTCGACCGTGTCGGCCGGCGCCTCTCCCTGCATGACCCTCGTCGTCATCGGGTCGATGTTGAACACGACCCAGTGGACGAACGTCCCCCTGGGCGCGTCCGGGTCCTCGAGGACCAGCNCCAGGCTCTGTGCGCCTTCNGGNACGTCGCTGATCTCCAGGGGCGGGCTGATGTTCTCCCCGTCACAGGTGAACTTCTCGGGTATCTTATCCAGGTTGCCGAAAGCCGGACTCGATAGCTTCATCATCCGCTCGCCTCCCCCTGCCGTTGCTGCCGGACACAGTGGTTATGTTCTGCTTTCGCGGGGCGAACCCTGCAGTGTGACCGGCGCCGGCCCTAAAGCGTGCGCAGCACGAACTCGAAGCAGGCCCCGCCGTCGTTGTACGCGCGGATCTCTCCGTTATAGACCCGCACGATCTTGTCTACCGTGGCCAGCCCGATGCCGGTGTCCGAGCTCTTTCCCCGCTTGAAAAAGGGGATGAACACGCGTTCGAGTTCCTCCTCGGGCATTCCCGAGCCGTTGTCCCTCACAAGGTAACGGAATCCGGACGGGGACTCGGTGCCCAGTAGTGAGATCTCAACCACGGGGGTGTCCGCGTCATTGTGCCTGATGGCGTTGTCGATCAGGTTGGAGAACAACTGGTACATGTGGGTAGGGCTCGCCTCGACCGCGCCGAGGTCGTCGTCCACCCTGAGCTCGACCCCGCTATCCGATATCTGCGCGGCCCTTTCTTCGGCCACGCGCGCGACCACATCGCTTATGTCTACTGCCTCGGTGCTGCCAGGCCGCTGGCCCGCCTCGGCCAGGACGAGGAGGTCACCAATAAGAGTAAAACAGTTGTCCAGGTTCCTGGAGATACTGTCCGCGAACAGCTCGGCCTCTTCCATGATCTCGGCGGGGTCGCCCCCCGCGCTTGCGTCTCTGAGCAGGCTGCCGCCTATCGCGATCGCAGCGAGCGGGCTGCGCAGGTCGTGAGATACGGTGTGCGCGTAGGCACCCAGCTCGGCGTTGACCTTCAAGAGCTGCAACTCCGCCTGTTTCTTATCGGTGATGTCGCGGATGAACACACACAGTCGGCCGCCCGCAATGTCCAGATAGTTGACGCTGATCTCGACGTCGATAAAGTGCCCGTCGCGGAGGCGGTGCCTCGTCTCGAACCGGTCGTAGCCCGTTTCCTTTACCCGGTCTATGTGGGCAAGAGTATCGGACGGTCCCTCGCGCGCCTCGACGTCCGAGATTCGCATGCCGAGGAGCTCTTCGCGCGTGTAACCCAGCAGCCTGCAGTAGGCCTCGTTGACGTCCAGAAAGACGCCGTCCATGTTCGTCATCCAGAAGCCATCCATAGTGGTCTGGACGATCGCCTGGTACTCGGCCTCGGCTTTCCTGCGCTCGGAACTCTCGATCAGCTCCCAGTCGCCCTCACGCTTGATCAGGGCGTAGCGGTGGTTGTTGACGACGTCGATGACCTCGGAGGCGCCGCACTTGTCGAGCGAGTAGGTGCAGATAGTCATCAGCTCGTAGTCGCCGATGGCGGCGTCCAGCGCTTCCTCGTAGTCCTTGAAGCTGTTCCAGTCGGCGTCCTCCAGCCAGGCCGTGTTGCCGGTCGCCCTGAGCCCATCCAGGCCGCGGCCCCGGGCGCCTGCGAGCTTGCCTATCCACCCGTTGAACACGCGCTCGAGGTCAAAGTAGCCGTCCTTCATGTACCAGTCCGTGTAGGGGATTATCTCCATCCGGCCGTCCGCCATCACCGCATCGAAGCCGGGCACGGCCCCGCGCATGGCCTGCCTGGCGTCGGCAACGGTCAAGGGGTCGCTGGTGACCCACATGCAGAACTCGTTGTCATCCAGCCCTGCTTTGAAGTACGGCACGAGGACATCGGTCATGTCCTGCCCCGTCTTGTAGAAATGGCACAGGTGGGTTCCCCAGGGGACATCGCCCAGAAGTTCTATCCCGGATCTCCGCAGTCTCATGTGGAGCACCTTCTTGTTTCAAGAGCGTCGTTGATTCCGTCTGATTATTTGGGGCCGTTCGGCCCCATCCGTGTCATATTACACAAACCGGTGCTATTTCCTCCCGCTCGAGACGGTGGTCCACAGATGAGGCGCCAGGGTCTGCGACATCCGCGTGCCTCCCGGTGCTGACTTTGCGTGAAAAACAGCACAGAATAGACCTGAGGAAATGTTGCCAGGAGGAGAGGAGCGCGGTCATGAAGGTCATGAAGGTCAAGCTCGGAGGAAGGACGGCTCTATACCCGATGCCGGTGACGCTCGTGGGAGCGATGGTCGACGGCAAGCCGAACTACATCACCATCGCCCACGTGGGCATCATGGACATGAACCACGTGGCGCTCAGCATGGGCAAGACCCACTACACCAACGCCGGCATACGCGAGAACGGGACCTTCAGCGTGAACATCGCCCCGGAGTATCTCGTCAAGGAGACCGACTACTGCGGCCTCGTCTCGGGAAGAAAGGCTGACAAGGGAGCCCTCTTCGAGACATTCTATGGAGAGCTCGAGACCGCCCCGATGATCGAGAAGTGCCCCATAAATATGGAGTGCAAGCTGACTCAGACAGTAGACATGCCCAGGCACGACGTCTTTATCGGGGAGGTGGTGGAGGTCTATTGCGATAAAGACTGCATGGAGGGGGAGAGCGTGGACTTCCCAAGGGTCAAGCCCCTCCTCTTCGCCATGTACGACCAGTGCTACTTCAAGCTTGGAGACCGGTTCGCCAATGCATGGAGCGTGGGCAAGGAGCTCATGGATTGACGCGTCGGCCACCGACCGTGGGAACTGGAGGTTTTCGATGGCACTCACAGGGATGACGGACTTTATCGCCCGCTTACGCCTGTTTCGCTTCCATGGCATCGGGTTTCTGGCGATTGCCGTGGTCTATCTCGGGCTCTGTGTATTGATCGGCTTATGGGCCGGCAGGGTCGCCCAGAAGAAAGGCCGCGAGTTCACGACCTGGTTCGCCCTGGGCCTGATCATCTCCATCTGCGGCCTCATCCCGGGGCTCATCGTGGTGATCGTGGCGTATGTCATGTCGCCCGCCGCCGGAATGCCGGCCGGGCCGCCCGGAGGTTACACGCCTCCCGGAGGTACCGTACCCCCGCCCCCGCCAGGGCAGGCTCCGCCTGCGCCGGGAACGGCTGCGCCAACTCCGCCTGCGCCTCCTCCAGGTCCCGGGGCGCCGCCGCCTCCACCACCCGCGCAGGGTGGCACGGGAGAGGCAAGCCAGAGCTCGCAAGGTGGGTACGAGTACACGCCTCCGCCTCCGGGGACATAAAGATCTTTTTTTCACATGCGTGAATAACGGCGGGCGCCTGCTCTACATATACCCGAGCCTGCGGTAGATGCGCGTCCTCATAGTCTCGTGAAGGCGGAGCGCGGTCTGCGGGCACAGCTCCATGCAGCAGTAGCACGCGATGCACCGCGAGTAGTCGTACTGCGGGCCGTTCTTCCCCTCGACCGTGATCGCCCCCGCCGGGCAGGCATCGGCGCACGACCTGCACGAGTTGCAGACGTACTCGTCGACCTCGAACCGCGGCCTCCCTATGTCGGGGAAGAACGCCATGATCCAGGTGCCGGTGAACCGCTGGGGGATGCTGGGCACCGGGCGCCTGAAACGCTTCAACCGGGCCGCGTCCCCTTCCACCTCGATCTCCGACTCGTCGATCGGCCCCAGCCCGATCTCGCTGGCGTACTGCAGCGCCCGGATCGTCTCGGGCTTGATGCCGATCATGCGCGACATCACGCTGTCCATCGCCACGCCGTTGTCTGATGCGAGCAATTTCCCGGCGTGGTACAGGAACTTGTTCTGCGGCCCGTTCCCCTGGATGCACACCACGCCGTCTATGACCACGAGGTCGGGCACCCTGAGGCGGTACACCTCCGCGATGATCTCTGAGAACGCCCCGTAAGAGGGAAAGTCCAGGTGGAGGCGGGCCTTGTCTCCGCCCACGATGTAGCCGTAGCTGTTCTTGACTGCCCCGGTGATGCGCGTCATCACGTGCGTCTTGAACTTCGGGACCGATATCAGGATGTCGGTCTGAAGGACCTTCTTCGACACGTTCACCTCGACGTCGTCCCGCCCGATCAGCCTGACGCGCTCGCTCTCCCTGGCGATGTTCTCGAACGCCCCCAGCGAGCCCTCCAGGATGCCCGACACCTTCGCGCTCTTCTCGACCGCCCCGTAGCCCGAGGTGCCCGGGTTGTCTCCCACCGTCACCGTCGCGCCGTCCTCGCGCAGCCGCTACACGAGCGCCTTGATGAGTGCGGGATTCGTGTTGGCGTGGGTCTCCGGCTCGTAGACCCCGACCATGTTCGGCTTGAGCAGCACCGTCCTGCCGCGGACGTCCAGCGGAAACCTCTCAAACACTTCGTCCACGGACCGGCGGATGGTGTCGTACGACGCTTCCAGCACCACGACTCTATGCATCGCCTGCGACTTTCTGAGGGGTTCTCTTGTCGAGCCGATGGACCAGCCTGTGGTCGAAGTACCAGTTCGTCGGGATTATCAGTAACCAGAACAGGCGCGCGAGGTGGGTGTTCGCGAAGGCGACCGGAATGGAGAGCAGGAAGATCACCGCCATGTCCAGGTACCCGAAGATGAAACGGCGGTAGAAGTCGCGGTCGACTTCCTCCACGGTCAGCCGGTTGTCGTGCGCGCCGTACCAGAAGACCACGCACAGCATGATGCCGGCGACCGCGATGCTGACCGCGTAAAAGATCAACGAGACCCGGGAGTCGGAATACTCGCTTATGAGGCTGGTCGGAAACGGTATGAAGACGACGAACATCAGGAAGAAGAGGTTGAGCCAGAGAAGGGCACGGTCGTGCCGCTTGAAATGACTGAAGACGCCGTGGTGGCCGATCCAGAACAAGCCTATGACCAGGAAGCTCACGACGTACGCCTCGAATATCGGTATCAGCTTGACCAACTCATGGGGCAGCTTGTCGTTCGCCACCCCCGGCGCTACGTGCGGCACCCGGATGCTCAGCACCAGGAGGGTTATCGCCACCGCGAACACGCCGTCGCTGAAGGAGGTGATCCTTCCGAGGCTGATCCCCCCGATGTCCATGCTGTCGCCGTGCTTCTTGCCTGGTTCGTCCTCCACCGGAACCTCCGGGGTTCGTCCGTCTGTCCTTCTCCCACGGCGCAAGGGTATGCTACTAGTGATTCAACAGATATTGTAGCCCACCGACTCGCAAGGATATCGGGCCGCTCGCAGAAGTCTTCTCGAACGGCGGCGACGACACACGGTTCAGGGGTGGAAGAGTGGTAGAGATCGACGGCGGCCGGTTCGTGCTCCGGCACTTCCGCAAGGGCGATGAGCTGGACATCGTGAAGCATGCCAATAACACGAAGATCTACAGGGCTACCATCGCGATGCCGTACCCTTATGACGCCTCCGACGCGCTCGAGTGGATAGAACAGAACCGGGCGGAAGCCAGGCGCAAGGTCCCCGGGATGGTCAGCTTTGCGATAGACATCGATGGCGAGGTGGTCGGGTGCATAGGCCTCTCTGACATCGAAGGCCATAAAGCCGCTGTGGGCTACTGGCTGGCCGAGCCTCACTGGGGGCAGGGCATCGTGACCAGAGCGGTGAAGCTCATTTCCCGGTACGGGTTCGAAGAGGTCGGGCTGCGGCGCATCTACGCGCACGTCTTTCCATTCAATAGAGCATCTGCCCGGGTGCTTGAGAAAAACGCCTACAAGTTGGAGGGCCGCCTGCGCAAGGAAGCCGAGAAGGACGGCAAGCTCTACGACATGCTGCTCTACGCGAAAGTCAGGTAACGAACGCGGTCGGGTTCTAGCAGACGAGCTCGATGATCGATTCCGGAGCGCCACTGGCGTCCCACCGCAGGACCCAGTGGCTGACGCCCTCGACTCTGGTCCCGTCCCTGGCGAACTGGACCAGCTTCCCCTGCCAGCTCCCGTTGTTGAGCAGGTCGAACTCGATCTCGGCCTGGGGCCGCTCGAACTCTGTCTTCAGGAGCTCATGCAGTATCTTCCCTACGGCTTCGTCTCTGCTCCATCCGAACACACGGGCCGCCGCCTCGCTCCAGAACGTGACGATCCTGTTCATGTCGCGGACGATGACGGGCTGGGGCACCAGGTCGATCAGGGCGGCACGCTCTTCGTGCATCGCCACCCGGGACTCCAGCTCTTCCTGAAGAGTCTTGCGGTCGGTGACGTCGTAGTCGATCTCAAGGACGGCGTCCGGCACCCCGTTGGCCGCCCAGCGGACGACCTGACGGCTCTCGACAAAGATCGGGCGCCCGTCACGCGCGGNCTGGACCAGCNCACCCTCCCACCTGCCCTCCTCGAGAAGCACGTCCTCCAGGTCCTCCAGGCCGCCGGAGAACTCGGTCTTCAGCAGGTCGTGCGTGATCTTCCCCATGGCTTCCTCGCGCTTCCAGCCGTACATCTCCTCGGCGCCGGCGTTCCAGAAGATGATGGTGCCGTCCATCTTGCGCACCAGGACGGTCTCGTGTGTGAGGTCCAACAACTGCGCCAACTCCTGCATCCTGCCTGTGTACTTCTCGAGCTCTATAGACGCCTTGATGGACTCGGTCACGTCCCTGGCGGTGGCCACAACTGTGTCGACCGCGCCGTTCGCGCGCTTGATCGGAGAGAGTATGTATTCGAAGCCCCGCATTCCCTCCGCCGTTGGGAAATCGAGCTCGCCGGTCCAGCTCTCCCCGGTCCGCATCACATTCTCGCGCTCGAGGTCAATCGCGCGCATGGTCTGCTCGGGAAAGCCGAGCTCCCACCAGTACTTGCCCTCCACCTCTGGCTGCTTGACCCCCAGCATCTCGGCGGCCGGCCTGCTTGCGTAGATGAACTTCCCCTTGCCGTCGAAGAGGTAGAAATGCTGCGGGGACGACGACAGTATCTGGTCGAGCGTGGTGGCCTGCTCCTGGAAGCGCTCGGTGAGGGCGACCAGCGACTCCTGAATCTTCTTGCGCTGCTCGATCTCGACGAGCAGCACCTCGTTCGATTCCCGCAGTTGCGCGGTCCTCTCCAGCACGCGCTCCTCCAGCTCTTCCCTGGACCTCGCGAGTGCGTCCTCCGCCGCTCTCCTCTCCGTGATGTCCTGAGAGAACATAGCGAGCCTGGTAGTCTTGCCGTCGCGGCTCGAGACGGGGTAGACGACGTTGTAGAAGAGTATCCCCGCGCGGTTGTCCTCGAACCGCTCGGGCGCTCCTGTCTTTATGACGCGCTCAAAGTGCGTCTTTCTCGAAGCCGCGAGCTCTTGGGGCATGTGCGCGTAGAACCGGGTCCCGACCATCTGCCGGGGGGTGAGGCCGAACCTCGCGGCGCCCGTTTCGTTGATGGTGAGGATGTTCGCATTGTCGTCGATGAGCATGAGCGTCTCGGGGGTCGCGTCCAGCAGCGCCCGCCCGTTCTCCTCGCTTCGCTGCAGCTTCTCCTGTGCTCGGCGCAGCTCGACCTCGTGCAGGGCCCGCGAGATTATCTCTGGCAGCATGTCCGGAAGCCTGCTGTCTTTGACAACGTAGCCCGAGGCCTGCAACCTGAACGCCTCGGCCGCGATCTCCTCACCGCCCTGGCCCGTCACCATGATCACGCGCGGGTGGACCGGGCTGGTGGTTATCTCCTCAAGCAGGTCGAGCCCGCTTCCGTCGGGAAGCTGGTAGTCAAGCACGACGACATCGTAGTCCTGCTTGTCGAGCGCGGCCTTCGCGCGCTTGATGCTGGCGGCGGTGTCGGCCTCGACGTTGAACTTCTTTAAAAGCAGGCGTTGTACGTTTCGCGCCTGGTCGGGGTCGTCCTCGACTATCAGGAGCTTCCAGTCATCGGTATTCTGTTTGGTCCTCACCATCGTGCGCCTTCCTGTGTACTGCTTCCGTTCTATTTCAACCCGGGCGCGCGCGACCCTGCGCCGCACGGGAGGCAGGATGGAAAAGTGAGCGGGCCGTGCAGGGCAGAATATGGGATGGCCGCCATTTCGGCGGCAACGCCGGATGAGAAACCGGGCAGTTTCAGGAGGCGGTTTGCCCCTCCGCGCCTGAACCGTTGCTGTTTTCCGCGTCTCTGACCGCGAACTCGAAGCACGCCCCGCCGTCGTTGTAGAAGCGCAGGGTGCCCCCGTAGACGTCGACGATCTTCTTTACGATGGCGAGGCCTATGCCCGTGCTCCCGCTCGAGGGGCGGCTGTAGAAAGGCTTGAATATCTTCCCTACCTCGTCTTCGGGGATCCCCGAGCTGTTGTCGCGGACCAGGAAGCGGTGGCGGCCGTCCGCGGTGTCAGCGAGGTGCCGCAGCGTGATGGCGGGTTTCGGGCTGTCATTGTGCTTGATGGCGTTGCTCACCAGGTTTGAGAAGAGCTGGTAGACGTGCGTCTCGCTCGCGCGCAGCTTCCCGAACCGACGGTCACGTATGACCTTGACCTTCAGGTTCTCGATGTCGTTCGCGTGCTCGTCGAGGACCCGCGCAACCACCGCCGTAACGTCAACGTCCGTCACCTCCTCCGGCTTCTGCCCCGATTCGGCCAGCGACAGGAGGTCGTTGATGAGCGAGCAGGCCTTGTGGATGTTCCTCTCGATGGTGTCCGTCGATTCGTCCAGCTCAGCGCGAAGCGTTTCGATGTCCTCATTACAGGCGTCCTTGATGAGCTTGTTGGCGAGGACGACCGCGGAGAGCGGGTTTCGAAGGTCGTGGGACACCGTGTGCGCGTACGCGTCGAGCTCCTCGTTCACCGAGCGGAGCTTGGCTTCGACGTCCTTGAGCTCGCTTATGTCGGTCAGCATTGCCACGCGGCCGATCACTTCTGCGTCGTCGTTCAACAGTCTCGAGGCGGACACCAGCACGACCGCGCGTGAGCCGTCCGGGCGCTGGAGCTCCATCTCGCCGGACCATGCCCCGCGTTCCTGATACCCGCCCTGGATCGCCTGAGAGAGGCTCTCGCGCTCCGACGGTGTGAGACCGAAGTCGAGAGGGTTGCTGCCGTACAACTCCCGGTGGTCCACTCCGTAAAGAGCTTCGAAAGCCGGGTTTACGTAGACCAGGCGCATCTCGTTGTCGGTTACCGCGATTCCCTGCGCGGCGTTGTATGCGAGATACCTGAACAGGCTCAGCTCGTCTACGGCGCGCTCCTTGTGCAGGGAGTGGATCGCTCTATGCCTTCCGTTAGACAGCCCGCCTGTCGTCATGACCCCTCCGGGTCGTGGTCCAACAATAGGTCGGTCTCAGCGCGCGGGGCCCGCGGAGAATATCTCTGTGAGCGCTCGATGCCGGCAGGAGAAAATGGGGGTTGATGAGCCTGCAAGAAGAACGAATGCCATGGCGCGAGTCGCCTCCTGTACCGACAGAGATACTGTTCTTTGTTTGGTATTAGTCAGGTCTGCCGCGCACTGAAAATACTACACCCGCGACAGTGGGGAGTAAAGGAAAAGGCCCTGAACGGATCGCGTTCAGTCACCTTCGGAGGGCGCTTCTCGATTGTTCTGAGGCGCCACCAGCGAGTCAAGCTTCTCTATGAGCGCGTACAGACGCACGATGTTCTTTTCGGTCGATGCGACCGCGCGCTGTGCCTTTGCCAGCGCCTCGGGGTCGCCTTCCCGGACAGCCCCGTCCATCTTCTGCTGAGCCGACCGGATCGCGTCCAGCTCCAGGCGCAGGTCTCTCGACGCGGCGTGGGTCGACCCGATCAGCCCTTCCAGGCGCTGGTCTGACTCGCCCGCCGCTCGCTCTCTCTTGAGTTCGGCATCGGCAAGGGCCCATTCGACGGCGTCCGGCAGCACCACGGAGAGCTTACGGTCCTTGGCGGCGTATCCCGACGCGCCCATCCTGAAAGAGAGATAAGCGAGCTCTTCGTCGCCGTGACCGGTGATCATCACAACCGGCGGGTGGTCCGGTTGTGCGGATATCTCATCCAGCATGTCCAGGCCCGTGCAGTCGGGGAGTTGGTAATCGAGGGTCACGCAGTCGAAAGCATGCCGTTCCAGTTCCACGCGGGCTTCCGCGCAACTGGAGGCTACCTCCACGGACGCCCCGAAGTGGCGCCCCAGCAGGACCGCGATCATGCGCGCGGTATCGGCATTGTCATCGACGACAAGGAAACGCATGAGTTTTTCTTCAATACGAGCGCTTGAATCCCTTCGAACCAGCATCGGTTGACCGCGCCGGAACCAGGCAAAGCATGGCAAGCGTCCAAAAATCAGGATCCCACATTGACGGGTGTGACCTTTCGAAAAGGGCTTCCGTTGTGCCGGGAGAGAATAATGTATTATAGGGCGTCTGAAGAAGCCCGTGAAGGGAAAGCCCGGTGATCAGAAGCAGGGCAATCGCAGCAGGCGAGGTCGCCGCAAGAGCCTTGAGGACGGCATTGCCGGCCGTCGCGGTGGTGGCGGTCTTATACGCGCTGCTGTTGGGCGCGCTCAACATCATGCAGGCCATCGGCGATCGGTTCAGCACCGTGACCGGCGGCGTCGAACGCATCACCCACGTCGCGATGTGGGACGGCCCGGCCGTAGCCCCCCTGCTGCTCGGTGCCTTCATGATCATCCTCGCTTACGAGCTGTGGCTCCGGAAGCGGGCGGCGCTCCTGGTCCTGTGCGGCTTCATTGTCTCGCAGGCGCTCGTGGACTCCATCAGGGGGATGAGCCGCGGGGCCCTGGCCGCGACGGTCATCTTCGCGATGTGCCTGGCGCTGGCGTTCAAGCAGTTTCCCGGCAGGCCCGATCCTCGCGCGTTGAAGAAGCTGCGGGTGGCCGCGCCGGCGCTGGCGGCCGTCTTCTTCACCTACGGCGTGCTGGGGCTTTACCTTATGAGGGCCAGCCTGGGCATACACTCCTTCAACATGTACCGCCTGGCCTACCGGACGATCGCGGTCGCGGTCGGTGACAGCGGGCTGCATTTTGCCGGCTCGGCGCTCGCTTTCAAGGGATCGCTGACAGCCCTCGCCACCGGTGGTATCTTCCTGATCGTCTACCTGCTCTTCAGGCCTTATCGCGAGTCCGCCGACCACCCGCTCGAATTACGCGAGCGGGCGCATCACCTGGTCGAGGATTACGGTTCGGATTCACTGGCATACTTCAACACGCGCTCAGACAAGAGCTTTTTCTTCGACGGAGACGACTGCTTCCTGGCCTACAAGGTCGTCGGTGACGTCGCGGTCATTTCGGGCGACCCCGTGGGGCCGCCCGAACGCATCCCTCAGATCATGGAGGCGTTCAACGGATACTGCCTCTCCAGAGGGTGGCGCCTGGCGGTGATAGGCGCGAGCGGCACGCTGGTCCCGCTCTACCAGGAGGTGGGGCTGCGCGGGTTCTCACTCGGCGAAGAGGCGATCGTGGAAGTCGGAGGCTTCAGCCTGGAGGGGCGCCAGATGCGCAAGCTGCGGCAGTCCGTCAACAAGCTGGCGAAGGCAGGCTATTCCATGGAGTTCATGTACAACGCGAGCATCCCCGCGCACATGAAGCATGAGCTCGCGCGCATCTCGGTAGACTGGCGGGGCGGCAAGCAGGAGACAGGTTTCTCGATGGGCCTGGGGAGGCTCATGAGCGCGGAGGACCCCGACTGCCTGCTGGCGGTCGCGTATGACCCGGAGATGAAGCCGGTGGGCTTCCTGCACTTCGTGCCGATGTACCCGCGCCTCGGCTACTCGCTCGACGTGCACCGCTCGATGATAGGCTCGCCCGGCGCGCTCTCGGAGTTCATGATCGCGAACACCGCGCAGTTCCTGCGCGCCGAGGGCTACCGGCAGATGTCGCTGCATTTCCTGGCCTTCTGCGAGCACTACCGGGACGACCGCGAGACGCNGGGGAACCCGCTCTGGCGGGGTTTCGCGAAGCTGCTCGACCGATTCCTGCCCGTCGTCTCGGCCTACCAGTTCGACAGGAAGTTCAACCCCTCCTGGAAGAAGCGCTACCTGCTGCATGTGGGTATCNCGGATCTTGTGCTGGTCGGCATCGCCGCGACCGTCGCCGAGTCCGCCCTGTCTGTGACGAGGCCTTCCGACCGGAAGAGCAAGCAGGACCAGGCGGCCTGAGCGGCCGTACCCTTCCCGCTCCCCGCATCGATGCTCGCGACACAGACGCGTCTGTTCGTAGCGCCGGCGTCCCGCCGGCCAGCGCGTACGCGGCAGAGCCTACTGGTGTAGAATGACTCGCGGATAGACCCCGATGGACCGGACAGGAACACGATGCTTGTCGATCTTCACGTACATACGAACATCTCGTCCAGGTGCTCATCGCTCATGCCAGACGAACTGGTCGAGCGCGCGCGCGAGCTTGGGCTGGACGCCGTCTGTGTGACGGAGCACTCGACGTTCCGCGGCGCGCAGGTCAACTACGAGTACGCCAAGGAGCAGGGGTTCCTGGTCTTCCGGGGCATGGAGGTCTATACGGAACTCGGGGACATGCTGGTCATCGGGTGGGAAGAGAACATCCGTTACTACCTGTTCCCGTTCGAGGACCTTAAGCGGGAGGTCGAGCAGCGCGACGGCATCATCATCCCGGCACACCCGTGCCGCGGAGTGGCCGACGCCAGGCACAGGAGCAAGTCCTCGATCAGCGACGAGCTTCTGGACTCGGTGGTCGCCATCGAGACCCGCAACGGGGCGATGCCCCAGAAGAGCAATGACCAGGCCGAGCGCCTCCGCAAGAAGCACGGCCTGTTCGGGACAGGCGGCAGCGACGCGCACCACGTGAGCCACCTCGCGCGCTGCATCACCGTCTTCGAAGAAGAGCCAGGCAACGAGAAAGAGCTCATCGAGGCGCTGCGCCGCGGCAAGTACAAGGCCTGCTACTTCGACGAGATCTGACCGGGCAGACGCAAAAAGGTGGTCTGACCCCATTTTTGCGTTTTGCGCCTCGGACCCCGAAACCTGCCCCACGGCCGGTCGCGCCTCCCTAGATTGACTATGCGGTCAAAACTAATAGAATAACTAACGCTTTGGTTCAGGAACCCTGGTGGCGGTGATAGCTTGCGAGCAGTTGGGTCGCGCAAGTCGCGCAGACGTGTTGGCGAGCCCGGTGTGAGGTTGGTAGAGCGCGCCGGTCTTCAGGCAACCCATCACGCGTGGCACAAGCAGATTCAACTCGATGAACGACCCCTTGCCAGGGGTTCTTTTTTTGCACGGTGATTCGTTCGGCGAAAAGAGGTGAGGCAGTTGGCTGATTGGAAGACCGAGGTGGAGGAGATAGTCTTCCCGGGCAAGATCTGCGTGCCCTACTCGTGGACCGTCGGCAGCACCCTCAGCAAGTGGTACGTCCAGCTGAGGGACGACGGTGAGATCTGGGCGAACGTATGTCCGGAATGCGGCAAAGTCTACGTCCCTCCCAAGATCAAGTGCATCGATTGCTACAGGGACATGAANGAATGGGTGAAGCTGCCCGGGACCGGGACGATCGAGACCTTCACGGTCGTCAACTACGCGGAGCCGGGGCTGCACCCCAAGAAACCGCCTTTCGTGTACGCGGTCATCAAGATGGACGGGGCGGACACCGGCCTGGTGCACATCATCGACGGGGTCGACCCCGAAAAGGTGAAGGTCGGAATGACAGTGAAAGCCGTGATGGCCAAAGAGCGTGACGGGCACATCACGGACATCAAGCACTTCAAACCAGTCGCTTGAGGCCGGCGGGAAAAGGAATGGTGGTGAGATAATTGGAGAGAGTAGCAGTCATCGGAGTAGGGCAGACCAAGTATGCCGCGGATAAGCGCGAGACCTTCCACGAGCTGGTGTGGGAGGCGGCCACCAAGGCCCTCGCCGATGCCGGGATAACCGTCAAGGAGATCGACAACGTGGTTTCCATCTCGAGCGACTTCTGGGACGGACGGACCATCTCGTGCATGGCGATATCTGACACNTCAGGCGGGTACAACAAGGACATCTCCACGGTCGAGGGCGACGGCACGTTCGGCGCTCTCTACGGGATGATGAGGATCCTCTCGGGCTCCTTCGGCACCACGATGGTGGTCGCGCATCACAAGGGGAGCGAGAGCAACATGAACGGCATCACAAACACCGCTTTCGATCCGCTGGTGGAGCGCAAGCTCGGCCTTGATGCCATAACGTCGTCGGCGCTGCAGGCGCGCAGGTACATGATGACATCGGGCGGGACCGAGCAGCAGTTCGCCACTGTCTCGGTGAAGAACCACGGCAACGCGATGCGCAACCCGTTCGCGCAGCTTCCCATGGAGATCACGGTCGAGGACGTGATGAACTCCACGATGCTCGCGACGCCGCTGAAGAAGCTCGACTGTTCCCCCATCGGGGACGGTGCAGCGGCGATGGTGCTGGCGGCCGAGCGCAACGCCAAGAAGCTGACGACAAACAAGAAGAGGGTATGGCTGAACGGCGTCGGCCACTGCACCGACGCCTACCGCCTCGGGGACCGCGACCTCGCGGACACCAGGGCGCTGAAGAAAGCAGCCAAGAAAGCATACGACATGGCGGGCGTCACGCTCGATGACATCGACGTGGCCGAAGTCTACGATGCGTTCTCCTACATGGAGCCCCTGTGGCTCGAGGGACTGGGCTTCTGCGAAGACGGCATGGGCCCCGAGATGGAAGAGCGCGGAACGTTCAACTTCGACGGGAAGCTCCCGGTCAACCCATCAGGCGGCCGGCTTTCCGCCAACCCGGTGCAGGTAGCAGGCCTCGCGAGCATGATCGAGTGCGTGCTGCAGTGCCGGGGCGAGGCCGGAAGGCGTCAGGTGAAGGGGGCTGAGATTGCACTGGCACATGGCATCAACGGCATGTGCGGTCAGTCCCACTGCGTCTGGATACTGGGTAAGTAGGGGGGTGCGACATGGGACAAAGAGTTGGAATAGTAGGGGTCGGACAGACCCATCACGCTGCCCACAGGCTTGATGCCTCGGGCGTCGAGCTGATCGCCGAGGCGGTGACCAGGGCGCTCGACGATGCGGAGATAACCCTGGACGACGTCGATGCGATAGTCATCGGCAACATGGACCATTTTGAGAACATCAACTATGTCGATATGTGGGCGACCGACGGGCTCGGCGCGTGCATGAAGCCGGTCTTCAAGGTCACCACAGGTGGCACCACGGGGACCACGGTCGGCGCCTGTGCTTACTACCACGCGGCCTCCGGCCTCTTCGACACGGTGATGGCGGTCGGCTGGGAGAAGAACTCGGAGTCGGACACGCAGGCCGCCATCGCGACCTGCGCGAACCCGGTCCTCGAGCGCGACCCGTTCGCCGGCGCGATCGGTCCACTGGCGACCGAGTACTCGATGTACATGAAGGCGTACGGAGCGACCGAGGAGGACGCGGCCATCTGCGCCGCCCGCGACCGCAACAACGCCCTCAACAACCCGTACGCCCACAACCGCATGCACGTCACGGTCGAGGACGTCATGAACTCGCCGATGCTTTCCTACCCGGTGAAGTTCCTCGACATGTGCCCGCGGTCCGACGGCGCCTGCGCCGTGATCTTCGCGAGCGAGCAGAAGGCCAAGAAGATCGCTCCGCAGCCGGCCTGGATACACGCCTCGGTCGTGCGCCACGACTACACCCACTTCGGTGACCTGGAGTGGCAGTGGATGCCGACTCTCGAGAGGGCGACCCTGGAGGCCTACCGGCTCGCCGGGATCACGAACCCCGTCAAGGACCTCGACGTCGCCGAGCTGTACATGCCGTGCGCGACCACCGCGGTCAAGTGGCTTGACTCCCTCTGGTTCTGCGAGAGGGGCCAGGGCCCGAAGCTGGTCCGAAGCGGCGCGACCCACATGGACGGAATCCTGCCGATCAACCCGTCCGGAGGGGTCGTTGCGACGAACCCGATCGGGGCTACCGCTCTCATCAGGGTAGGC
>JGI24134J36421_10000155_pt1 | contig 19224 bp, 20 predicted proteins | sample BarGraNGADG00312_FD_36421 | JGI IMG/M metagenome (IMG submission 36421) | reverse complement strand
CCGGCGGTTATCGCAACGTAGACGCGCTGGTTGACGGTGACGTTGGTGATGTCATGCTCGGCAAGCTGTTCGGCTGTATTCTCCCGGTTGTCCTTGTCCGACGCTGCCGCCAGCACTTCGAAGACTGTCAACAACTCCTCGGGGGTAACGCCTTTCTTGAACTCCAGGTGGGTGAGCATTCGCTCGTTCATCCACTGCACGAACGACCTGACCGGCGCCTTCTGCTGCTCGACTTCCTCGAGACGCACGTCTTCTACCAGGAGGCTGTTCTCGAGCACGCTGACGCTGAACTGTTCACGCGACTCGAAAAGGTTCTCGAGATGGCCCCGAGCGCTCTCCACCGTTTCAGTAACCATGGGGCTGCTGGGCGGATACAGGCGCATATTCACTGTTGCCGCGTGCCAGTTCACGACAAAATGAACCGCTTCTCTGGTGTATTCTTCAGACAGTGCCTCGGGGGCGCCGCTATCCAGTTCCTCGCCGTTCAATCTGACTCCAGGCCCGGGCTCTTGCGTACCCGTCGCCTCGGGTCTTGTAGTGCCCGGTTGTCGCGTGGTTTCTCAATAACAATTATACAGCATTGGGCCTTTTCCCTATATAACGGTATCGCGGCCGAAACAGTTGAGGCGACAGTCGTCTGAATTGATAAGAAGGGGTCGTCCAGCTTTCCAGGGGGCGGTTAAGAACGCTGTATGAGTTGCAGCAACCTGACCAACCTTTTTGTTCCAACCGTCAGGAGCTCCCCGGCTTTTTCCATAGCTTCCGCGAGGTCCATGGGACCCGGCGAAATACAGTATGCAGCCACTCCCTCTCCTAACGAGTCAGCGGCCTCCGCCTGGATTCGTCCGGCCATTACAACTGCCGGTACGCCGTGCCTCCTGGCGATCTCTGTTACGCCCGCCGGGGTCTTTCCGTGGGAAGTCTGACTGTCGAAGCTACCCTCGCCGGTTAGCACCAGGTCGGCACCTTGGACCTTACCCGAAAGACCGGTAAGCTCCGCCAAGAGCTTTACCCCACTTGTAATCCTGGCACCGCAGAACGCCACTAAACCGGCCCCAAGGCCTCCCGCAGCTCCGGCCCCAGGCATCGCGACAACATCCACATGTAGAGTCCTATCGAGTTCTTCAGCGAGGCGACTTAGGCCCCGCTCCAGTGACTCCACCTGATCGGACGTAGCACCTTTTTGGGGTCCGAAAACGTGTGCGGCTCCCTGTTTACCGACGAGCGGGTTATCGACGTCGGACGCCACCAGAAAGCTCACCTCATCGAGATTCGGGTTGCGGTTTGCGGTGTCAATGGAGGCGATGCGCTCCAGTGCAGCTCCGGTGGGCAGAAGTTCGTTTCCATCGTGATCGAGAAACCTGTACCCCAATGCTTGGGCCATCCCCATTCCACCATCGACCGTGGCACTGCCACCGATCCCCACAATGATCTGCCGACATCCCGCGTCGATCGCAGCTTCTATAAGCTGTCCGGTCCCCACGGTGGAAACCAGCATAGGGTCGCGTAATCTATCGGGCACGAGCGATAAGCCGGAGGCTTGAGCCATCTCCACCACCGCGGTGGCCTTGCCCGGGTCCAGCATGGCACCGAAATCGTCTGGTCCGTCGATTGGCGCGGGGACGCCGCCGGGAAGGAACCCCCAGCGTGCCGTCACCTTTTGTCCAGGAAGTGGGCCGCNTACAACGGATTCGCGNTTTTCGGCTCCCGTTGCGGTCGCCACCGCTTCAACGGTCCCTTCTCCGCCGTCGGCCATCGGGCAGAGGACTATCTCCGCGTCGGGGTCGGCAAGGAGTGCTCCCCGGGCTATTGCGTCGGCAGCCTCAACTGCGGAGAGACTGCCCTTGAATTTATCCGGTGCGATCACAATCCGCATACTTTATATAGTACACCACGATTGAGCCTGCGTTACCTGGGGGCGGACTTCTCACGGCCTGGGATATAATCCAGCCATGGGAAAGGGAGACAACGATGGAACCAGCGGTGGCAGCGACGATGTCCTTACCCGCGACTTTATCTTACTTTTCATCTCCTCGTTCCTTTTCCTGGGCAGTCTTTACCTGCTGATACCTATATTGCCCCTTTACATGGTGGACGTTGTCGACGCAACGGCCACCCAGGTCGGGCTCTTTATAGGAGTGCTCACTTTCTCCTCGCTTCTGCTGCGCCCGTACGTGGGCCGTAAAGCTGACCAGCGGGGAAGGAAACCTTTCCTGATAGCCGGGGCCGTTGACTTCGTGATCGCGTCGCTTCTCTATATTCCCGCCAGGAGCATCTGGGTTCTTCCGCTCGTGCTCGTCTTCCAAGGAGTTGGGATCGCCTGTTTCCATACCGCGTCACTCATATATATAGGTGACATAGCACCCATCAGCCAGCGCGGGAAATCACAAGCATGGTTCCAATCATCTTTCAGCGTAGCCGTTATGTTGGCCGCCCCGCTGGGAATATTCTTGAGGGACCGTCTGGGATATACATCGGTCTTTGTAACGGCCTCGATTGCCGCGGCCGCGTCACTCGTTCTGTTGTTGTTCATTCCGGAACCCAGCATTGCCCGCGCGCCGGAGACAGGCCCGCGGCCCAAGGCCGCCGACCGGCGCAGGTTACTGGTGTTGGTATCGGTTGCCATCTTTGCAGCAACGGCTACCCTCGGCAGTATCGAGGCATTCTTGGGGCTGTTCGCCGAGGCTGAGAACATCGGCCACTTCGCGCTTTTCTTCACTATCTCCAGCGCGGTACTGATAGCGATTCGGTTCGCGGGCGGTTCGCTGATCGATAGGCTCGGGCGCAGGCTTAGCGTTCTCATCGCCCTTTTTGTTCTGGGCGGGTCGATGTTTATCCTCGCATCGGCAAACGGCTTCGCGGTGCTTTGCGCATCCGCTGTCGCCTGGGGAGTGGGTTTCGCTTTTTGCTCGCCATCTCTATCAGCGCTGCTCATGGACGACGTGCCGTCCAGGGAACTCGGCCGTGTATTCGGCGTCTATACAGCAGCCTTCGAGGCGGGCATTATATTCGGGGCTACAATGATGGGGCCGGTGGTAACGGCATTCGGCTTCAGGCAGGCTTTTGTTATCATCGGGTGCATATGCGCGGCGGCGGCCATCTTCTTCGCATCGACATATGGGGCACTGGCGGTACGAAGCTAGTCGACTCCCCTGTCGGGCCGGTATTGCGGCCTGGCGCTCCCCGACTCCTCGGCGAGGTCAACCGCATCCCGGGGGGTCTTCGCGCGAACAATGCGGGCACTCTCCTGTGGGCATTCACCCAGATCCCAGCTCTCCAGCCCGATCACCGGCTTGCCCATCTTGAGCCCGAACGCTATCTCGGAAAGCGTTCCGTACCCGCCACATATAGCGATTATTGCGTCCCCGGAGAGAGCGACGATGGCGTTTCTGGCGTGGCCCATGTCGGTGGGAATGGAAACCGAAAGCCACCTGTTTGCTTTGGAGCGGTCCGCGCCGGGTAATATACCGACCGCAACTCCTCCGGCGTCGCGCGCTCCGCGAGAAGCGGCCTCCATGACCCCGCCCAAGCCCCCACAAACGAGAACGTGGCCGCGCCTGGCAATCTCTTCTCCCACAGCGTACGCGAGTTCCGCGTCGCTCGCCCCTCCCTGGGAGTGCCCTATTACCGAAATATACAGGTTGCCCGCCTCCTTCAAGAAAGCAGATTCAGGTACCGATTACGTGATAGGAACAATGATTGCCGAGGGACGCTAGTTATTCAAGACCTGATCCGAGCAGGCAGGCTCGAGACGTGGTGACAGGCATCCGGCTCAATGCTGATGGCAGTGAGCGGGCGTTATAATAGATCGCGAAGCCTGGTGCCCGGCTTGATCACCGAGGAAGCGACCTTACAAGAGGACCGATGGAGAAAAAGCTGCGGATCCTTATGATCGAGGCAAACCCCGCGGATGCCGGTGCGATCGAGGGTGAGCTTCGGAACGGTGGCATCGACTTCACGACCAAGCGGGTGGAAACCAAGCCTGAGTTCGAGAGCCAGCTGAAGGAGTTCGCGCCGGATGTAATCCTCTGTGACTACTGGCTTCCATCATTTGACGGACCCACGGCACTCGCTATCACCAAAGCGGAATCCCCGGAAATCCCGTTCATCTTCGTTTCCAGCGCCCTCGGGGAGGAACTTGCAATCGACACCATAAGGGATGGGGCCACAGACTATGTACTCAAGGTCGGCCTCTCCCGGTTGCCGCCGGCGGTGCGTCGCGCGGTCCGCGAGGCGGTCGACCGAGATGAACGCAAGCATGCCGAGTCCAGACTCCGTGAGAGCGAAGGTCGACTCAAGACCATCCTCAACTCCGTGGGGACCGGCGTCTTGATAATCGACCCCGTGACCCACAGAATCATCGACGCCAACCCGTCGGTCACGGAGATGTTCGGTTTCCCCAGAGAGGGGGTCATTGGTCAGGTCTGCCACAATCTTGTTTGCCCTGCCAAGCAGGGAGCCTGCCCCGTCACCGACTTGGGTGAGGAGCTCGACAGGTCCGAGAGCCGGCTCCGAACGGCCAGCGGCGAGAACTTGACGGTACTGAAGACGGTCACCCGTGTCATCCTTGACGGACGGGAGCACCTGCTTGAGAGCTTTGTGGATATCACCGCCAGCAAGCAGATGGAGGAAGCCCTTCGTGAGAGCGAGGAAACGTCCCGCACGCTTCTTAACGTCCCATTCGGCAGCGCCTCAATGGTCGACGCCGACTTGAATCTGCTCGCCATAAACGAGACCGGTGCGGAGAAACTGGGCAAATCTGTCGAGGGGCTCATCGGCACTAACATCATCGACCTCTACCCGAAGGAAGTCGCGGAAACGCGCCGCCGGCAGCTCCAACAGGCATTCAGCACCGGTGAAATTCTGCGCTTCGAGGACGAGCGCGACGGGTTGTACCTGGATAACAACTTGTTTCCCATATCTGACTCCGGCGGGAAAGTAAACAGGGTGGTAATCCTGGCTCTGGACGTCACTGAACGAAAGCGCGTCGAAGAGGCTCAAGTTAAGGACCGCGACTTCATCCAGAAGGTCCTCAACACGGCGGGCGCGCTGGTGATGGTGCGGGAGAGACAAGGCCGTATCGTTCTCTTTAATCGGACAGCCGAGGAGATAACGGGTTACAAGTTCCATGAAATGGCGGGAAACCGTGTCTGGGATGTATTCATGGACGCGAAAGGCGCCAAACAGTCCAGGGCGGTCTTCAAGAAGCTGCTGGCGGGTGAGGAGGCCGAGGAATACGAGGAGTACTGGAAGACCAAGACGGGTGATCGACGCCTGCTTCTGCTTTCAAACGCGACGCTAATCGGCGGAGACGACAACGTGGAGTATGTGATCACCACCGGCATAGATATCACCGAATCGCGGCGCGCGGAAGAAAAGCTGAAGGAGTCGGAGGAACGGTACCGCACGGTTTTCGAGTCTTCCGGCACGGCGATGTGCATCGTTGACCGCAGCGCTCAGATCATATTCCTCAATCATGAGTTCGAGAGGATAACCGGTTACAGCGCGAGGGAGGTAGTGGGTAAGAAGCGATTCACCGACTTCCTGCCGGGCGAAGGCGCGAGCAGCATTAACAGCTACCTCAAGGACTTACAGAGGTCCAAGCAAGAGTCTCCCATCCACTTCGAATGCGAACTGGTGGCCAAGGATGGCTACGTGCTGAACATGCTGGCGAACGTGGGTTTCATGCCTGGGCTGGACACGAACGCGGTTTCCCTTATTGACGTCACGCGGGAGAAAGCCTACGAGGAGGACCTTAGAGAGAGAGCCGAGCGCCTCCGCGACTTTCTGGTAGTCGCCTCCCACGAGCTGCGGCATCCCATCACTATCGTTAAAGGCTACTCGCATATCCTGGCAGACCACATGGATACTATGCCGCCCGAGCAGGTCCAAGATATACTTCAAGACATAACGATGTCGACCGACCGTTTGACGCGCTATGTGGATCAGCTGCTCGATATATCAAGGATCGAGCAGGGCAAGGTGGTCGTCGAAAGACAACCGGTGGACCCGGGTCAGTTGGTGGAGATGGCACTTGAGGACATGGCTGTGATGGGCCGTAACAACCAGTTCATCAAGCGGGTTGAGGCTTTCGACGAAAAGGTTGCGCTCGATCCGGAGAAGTTCGTTCAGCTCCTGAACATCCTGCTCGACAACGCGGTAAAGTTCTCTCCGGACGGCTCGCCGGCGGAGGTGGACCTGGAGCGCGATGGGCAGATGCTGGTGGTCTCCGTACTCGACCACGGCAGTGGAATTCCCGAGGATTCGAGGGAAAAGATATTCAACCGCTTCTTCCAGGTTGAGGACGCTGCCCATCACTCAAAGATCGGGCTTGGACTGGGCCTCTATATAGCCAGGCAGCTGGCCCAGGCTCACGGCGGCAACATCTGGGTCGAACCCCGCATTGGCGGTGGGTCCATATTTAGGTTTACTGTATATGCGGGATCCAGCGACGGGAAACAGACCTAAGTGTCCCGTCCCATAAATATAGTGAAGCACCGAGAATGCCGCTTTATTTATGGGACGGAACGCTAAGGAAAGACAACCGCACATAAGCAGGTGACGTTCAGGCGGCCGTAACATCAGGAGAGGTCAAGGTGCCGGGGGAAGAGAAGCTGAGGGCGCTTGTTATCGAGGACGAGCCGGAGACGGCACTCCAGCTAAAAAGGATCCTTGAGAAGAAGTTTCCTCTCGAAGTGGAAACGGCGCACGATTGCGCCTCCGCCAGGAAAAAGATATCGGATGGACGATTCGATATCGTCACTCTCGACTTCATGCTACCGGACGGTCGGGGTCTTGATTTCCTGGAGGAGCTAACCTCGGCCGACAGCGGCACACGTGTGATAATGGTAACCGGCCATGGTGACGAGGAGACCGCGGTCCGCTCATTTCGCTCCAGCGCCTCAGGTTATGTCGTAAAGGATATGCATCTCCATTCCCGGCTGGTAGAGGCTGTCGAGAATGCGCTTACCGAAATAAACCTTAGGGCTACAGAGGAGGAGCTCCACCGAAGGGAGGCACACTTCCGCTCACTAATCGAAAAGGCCAGTGACCTGATCACCCTCATGGGACCGGACGGCACCATAATGTACGAGAGCCCTTCCATAGAGCGCTTGCTCGGATACGGTGCGGATGAGTTGATTGGTATGAACGCCTTCGACATCGTTCACCCGGACGACCTGCAGCGCATCATGGGGATTATCGGGCGCGGGCTTTCCACACCCGGGGCCACAGCGGTGGCGGAATACAGGGTCAGGCAGAAAGACGGCCCGTGGCGAATATTTGAGAGCCACGGCAGGAACCTTCTCGAGGATCCCGCGGTGGGCGGGCTTGTGATCAACTCGCGCGATGTCACTGAGCGAAATCGCAATGAGGAACGGCTGAGGCGGTACCGCGAGGAGCTCGAACAACTTGTGGGCGAACGGACGGCCGATCTCGCTGAGGCAAACGTTCAGCTCCAACAGGAAGTAACCGAGCGCAAGCAGGCTGAAGCGGAGTTAAAACAGAGGGCGGAGCGACTCGCGGATTTCCTTACTGTAACCTCACATGAACTGCGGCATCCGGTCAGTGTGGTAAAAGGTTACGCCACCATGCTGGCCGGCTACCTCGACCGGATGGAGCCGGACGACCTCCGTAGCGTCCTCGACGCGTTGGATGTCTCGGTGGATAGACTGACCGGCCTCGTCGAGGAGCTGATGGAAGTGTCCCTCGTCGAGCAGGGCAGGTTCACTTTCGAAAAAACCAGCGCCGACGTGGGGCTTCTGATCCAGACCGCGGTGGCGGATATGAAGGCGCGCGGTGTCAAGAACGAGATAACCGCACGCGTCTCAAACGGCTCAGAGCGGGTCATCGCCGACCCCGATAAACTGGTTAGACTTCTGGTCATCCTTCTAGACAACGCCTGCAAATTCTCTCCCCCGTCATCTCCGATCGAGATAGAGGCTGAGAGGAATGATAACGATATCGTGGTGTCGGTACTCGACCGCGGCATTGGGGTCCCAGAGGAGGTGCGGGAGCTCATCTTCGACCGCTTCTTCCAGGTTGAGGAGGTAAAGCACCACTCCAGCGTTGGTCTCGGACTCGGCCTTTACCTGGCCAGGCAGATAGTGTCCGCCCATAACGGTCGCATACAACACCTCCCCCGCAAAGGCGGGGGGTCAATCTTTCGATTCACCATGGAAGCCGGCCCGCCGAAGGCGGGAATAGACCATAGGGCAATGGAGACCTAACCGGGCTGTTGCCATTGAGACTATGGCAAACGATAGACCCGTCGCATTTTCCAGAAGCGCTTGAGCAGGCAGGACAAACCGGGTGGGCATAGAAACAGCAGGTGCAGCGGGAACCGGGTAACCCCGTTCAGCCGAACCTGTAGAGATTCCCATCAATGATACGGAGAAGGGTATGCCCAAAGCGATTGAATGGCTCACCGAGGAAGATGACGTGCTGGCGCAGGCGAAGGCATCGGCCAGGCCCCTGCTGGTCGACTTCTTCAAGCCCGGTTGAAGCGGATGCCAGAAGATGGGTGCCGTGACGTATCCTGACGGGAAGGTTGTTAAATATATCTCTGAACACTTCATTCCGTGGCAGGTCAATTTTTCCACGGAAACACATATGTTGAGGCACTACAACGTTGTCTGGACTCCAACGGTCATCTTTGCGGACNGCGNCGGCGGNGAACAGTACCGGGAGACGGGGTACCTGCCGCCCCACATCTTTATTGCTTACCTTGCCATGGGCCGCGCGCAGGTGGCCTGGAAGATTCACAACTACTCCGAGGCGGGGGAGCTTTTTGACGCGCTGGCCAGCGACTATCCCGAATCGAGCTTGGCGCCCGAAGCTCTATACTTCCGCGGTGTCTGCAGACATAAAGCAACCGAAGCCGATGTCCATCTCTTCGAGGCGTCAAGCGCCCTCGAGCGCCTTTACCCGGAGAGCGATTGGCTGCTCAGGTCCCGGCCGTGGTTAAAAGAGCTGGGGCTGGAATGATTCGTGCCGAGTGTGAAGTGGCAGAGAGGTGGTTCATCTGATAAAGGAGATACGCATCCATGGACGGGGCGGCCAGGGCAATGTGACCGCTAGCGAGTTCCTGGCGGAAGCCGCCTTCGCGGACGGTCTCTACGCGCAGGCTTTTCCTATGTTCGGCTCCGAGAGGCACGGGGCGCCGGTCACCGCCTACGTAAGGATCAGCAACCAGCCGATAAGGCTTCGAAGCCAGATCTATGAGCCGGATTACGTAATCGTGCAGGACGCGAGCCTATTCCAGGGAAACGACTTGCTCGAGGGCCTCAAAGACGGAGGATTGGTGGTAATAAACACGTCCCTGCCGGAATCGGACTTCAATGTACCCGACAAATACAAGGTGGTCACTGTCCCCGCAACCGAACTCGCGCTCGAAATAGTTGGCAAGCCAATAATCAACACGATCATGGTGGGAGCATTCGCGGGCGCCTCCGGCGAGATTCGCCTCGAAGCATTAGAAACGAGTGTTCGCGAGCGCTACCCCGGCGAACTCGGCGAAAAGGAGATCGTAGCAATGCGGGATGCTTTTAAGAAAGTCGGGGGTGCAGAGGTATGAAGCCCATATACGGTGTGGTTGTGCAACCGGGCACCAGCCGTGAGGAGAAGAAAAGCGGCTGGCGCATCTACCGTCCTCGCCACAAGCAGAAAGACTGCACCGGCTGCCGAAACTGCGAGTTGATGTGCCCCGACGGGGCGGTGTACCGCATCGACAAAAAGAAATTCGACGCCGACATGGACGCGTGCAAGGGTTGTGGCATCTGCGCGGAGATGTGCCCCGTCGATGACATTGACATGGTATTGGAGGCGGAAGGAGAGCGGCAGGATAATGTCCCGGGTCCGGAAGTCAAGGGAGCGGCAGTAAAGGACCCGGACGAGGAGTACGGATGGGACATGATCGACAAGGACGGAACGACTCCCCACGGGGAGAAGCCGGGAGGTGACGAGNCTTGAGGCGAATACTGGAAGGTTCACAGGCTGTCGCCGAGTTCGTCGCCCTCTGCCGTCCGAAGGTTGTGTGCGCATATCCTATAACGCCGCAGACCCATATTGTCGAAGGTTTGGCCCGTCTGCTCGTCGACGGGAAGCTGGAAGCTGGATATGTGCTCGCCGACAGCGAGTTCACCGCAGCGTCGGTGGTATTGGGCGCCTCCGCCACAGGCGCGCGCGCCTACACCGCCACATCGAGCCAGGGCCTGCTCTTGATGACCGAGGTGATGTTNAACATCGCGGGCCTGAGACTTCCCGTGGTGATGACCGTGGCAAACCGCGCCGTATCCGCACCGATCAATATCTGGAACGATCAGCAGGATTCGATGTCGCTTCGAGATTGCGGCTGGATACAGATGTACGCCGAGGACGTGCAAGAGGCAGGCGACATGCACGTCCAGGCATTCGAAATTGCCGAGAAGCTGAACATACCGGTAATGGTCTGCATGGATGGTTACATCCTTACCCACGCTACCGAGACTGTCGATATGCCCGACCAGGAGCAGGTCGATGCCTACCTGCCGCCGTTCGAGCCCAAGTTCTACTTGACGCCCAAAGACCCGATAACGCTTGGTTCAATGGCCGGTCCCGAAGCATACATGGAGATACGCATGCTCCTGCACCAATCGATGCAGCAGGCCGCCCAAGAGATAAAGATGTCGGCAACACGGTTTGCCGATGCGTTCGGGCGCTACCGTGGGGATCTACTTGAGGGCTACCGAGACGATGACGCCGAGGTGCTGCTGGTATCGATGGGTTCGCTGCTGGGGACCATGAAGGAAGTGGTCGACGAGCTGAGAGAAGAGGGCCATCCCATCGGCATCCTAAAGGTAAGGACGGTCAGGCCGTTCCCGCGCAACCAGCTACACGAGGCTCTCCACCGCGCCAAGGTCGTCGGTGTCATCGAGAAGGACATCTCCCTAGGACTCGAGGGAATACTGTGCTCGGAGATACGCTCCGCCTTCTGCGGCGCCAGCGTGACACCAAATATCTCAAGTTTTGTTGTGGGCCTGGGTGGGCGTGACGTTCGCAAGCGGGACATCCGCGGCATAGCACTTGGGTTGCTCTCCGACGACACCTGTCGGGTTGAGATGACCGGTATCGATCACGAGGTTCTCTGGTCTGCGCACCAAATAGAAGATTAACCTCCTCTTCTCCAGCCCCCTGAGGGGGTAGGATTAAGATGGGAGTGACACTCCTTTCCCTTCCCCCTCTAGGGGGGAAGGCCAGGATGGGGGTGATATTCCGTTCCCTCTCCCTCGAGGGGAGAGGGTTTGGGTGAGGGTGACACTTACGATAAGACCGGGAGGGTCAAATGGCCAACGAGCAGGTAGAGACAAGGTTGCTGGCATACGGCCACACCGGTTGCGCGGGGTGCGGCGAGGCACTCGCGGCGCGCACCGTGGTGGAGGCCGCCGGACCGGACGTCATACTCACCAACGGTACCGGCTGTCTTGAGGTCTTCACAAGCAGATTTCCGCGATCGGCATGGCAGGTTCCGTGGATACACTCTTTGTTTGAGAACGCGGCCAGCGTCGCGTCCGGGATCGAGGTCGCCCTAAAGGCGCTCGGGCGCGAGAGTGAGGCAAAGGTTATAGCTCAGGCCGGTGACGGCGGCACGGCTGACATAGGAATAGGGGCGCTTTCCGGCATGCTCGAGCGCGGGCACGACATACTTTATGTGTGCTACGACACCGAGGTGTACTCAAACACCGGTTTTCAGCGCTCCGGCCTGACGCCGATAAACGCGCTTACAACGACCAGTCCGACCGGCAAGTTGTCTTGGGGCAACGCAACCCGCAAGAAAGACCTGCCGGCAATCGTAGCAGCCCACGGAGCTGTTTATGTTGCAACGTCATCAGCCGGGTACCCCGTCGACATACAACGCAAGATAAGAAAGGCATTGACCTTTACTGGACCCAAGTACGTGCAGATACACTCGCCGTGCGTCTCCGGCTGGGGCGTCGAGAGTCACATGACCGTAAGGATGGCACAGGCCGCGGTGAATAGCGGACTGTATCCGCTTTTCGAGATGGAGGGCGGCAAGGTCACGCGTGTAAGGAAGATAAAGAACGAAGACCTCGTTTCAGTCGAAGCTTATCTCAAGCCCCAGAAGAGGTTCGCCCATCTTTATAAGTACCCTGGCGGAGAAGAGCACATCAAGGAGATCCAGGCCGTCGCCGACGCCAACATACAGAAGTTCGGTCTCCTCGCATAACGCTGAACTTCAACAAAGGGACCGGTTCCCATTATGTTGTTCGGTTTTCGCAAGCATGGGACAAGAGCAGCACAATGAAAACAAAACCTGAACCCTTTGATTTGCACTTTTCACCCGGCTTGTATGTTTGTTATTCTATGTGTGTATTGGACAGAGTAATTTTAAGGAGGGCTCCAAATGGCTGACGACGCGACCCGTGAAGAAGAAAAGGTCCTCAAGGACGAGTTGGATAAACTCAACGACCAGACCGCGAAACTCGCCGAGAGGTTCGAGTCTCTTGCCGGTATCGACTGTGACTTCGGTGAGTGCATATTCGACCCCGAGATGGATAACGTGGAGAAGAAGATCGCAGAGGTCCAGCGGCGCAAGAAGATCCTCGAGGGCATGATAGAGCATCTGGAAAGCTGCGAGAAGTAAGTGCGACACAAAACATAGCCTGACTTGCCGCCACCTGCCAAAGGGCTTATTCCCGGAAGCATGTGCATTATCAATGCTTTGCAATGACCTTGGCGGCTACAATAAAATCGTAGTGGTGCAGGTATCGAGAAAGTTGTAGTTAGTAACGTTTGCGTAAGGGATATCGGTAGAATATGATCTCTATCACTGTTTTGCCGACGGTCAATTTCTCAAATTTGCAAAAGGTCATCTTTTGCCGAAAGTAAGCCCGGAATTCAAAGATGTGTTAAGCAAAGTCGAGGGTGCCGGAAACCTCGCCTCTTGTTACCAGTGCAGCGCCTGCGTAGCGGAGTGCCCCGCCGCGCAGCAATGCGCCGGTTTCAATCCCCGTGAGATAGTACTCGCCGCGACCGTTGGCGTCGCCGATTACCTGACCGATAAAGGCTCTGTCATCTGGCAGTGCACCACGTGCTACAAATGTTATGAGCGCTGCCCCCAGGGCACTCACCCTGTAGAGGTAATAACCGCGTTGAAGAATGTCGCCTTTGAGAAAGGAAACGCGCCGGACGACGTGCAGGCCCTCCGCAGGACCGTGGGCGAGCAGTCAACAATCATCGTCTCTTCCGAATCAATTGAAAAGAGAAGAANCGAGCTTGGTTTAAAGCCGGCTCCCAGCGCTGCCCCCGCTTCCGAGATAAGTAAGTTGTTGGAGTAGAACCGTGGCAAAGAACGAGACGGTTGACTATACACTGTTCCTGGGATGCATGATCCCGCTGCGCCATCCGCAGATCGAGCTTGCCTCCAGAAAATCCCTCGCGAAGCTGGGGATAAATCTTCACGATGCCGACGGGTTTTCATGTTGTCCCGAACCGTGGAGCGTAAAGGGCGCCGACCTGGATGGATGGCTGAGCGTGGCCGTGCGCAACCTGGCGGTGGGAGAGAAGACCGGCCGAGACATGCTGGTCTTGTGCAACGGATGTTACTCGACCCTTACCGAAGCCGCCCACATCGCGGAGGGCGATGGTGAAGCTGTAAAGGGCGCCGAGAAAAGACTCTCAGGTCTCAAGCTTGCTTACAAGGGCAAGAGCAANGCAAGGCATGTCGCGCAGGTGCTCTCAGGTATGGGGCCGGAAAAGGTAGCGGCTTCAGTGAAGAAACCGCTTAACGGACTTAACGTCGCGGTGCACCATGGCTGCCACCTGCTCAGGCCGTCGGACGTCATGGGTTTCGACGACCCGTTCGAGCCGGCGCTACTTGAACAGCTGGTTGCGGCGCTGGGCGCCCAGGTCGTCGAGTACCCCGGTTACACAGACTGTTGCGGAAAGGCGACGAAGGACCTCGAAGCCAACCTCAGGATAGGAAGTCAAAAGCTTGCTTCCATGAAGGCATCGGGGGCCGACTGCGTGGTCACCGTTTGCCCCGCCTGCTTCGAGCAATTCGATCTCGGCCAGGTTGAGATGAAACGCAAGTTGGGCAAAGACCACAAGCTGCCGGCCTTCCACTACTGCCAGCTTCTTGCTATTGCCCAAGGGGAAGACCCCGATAAGTTGGGGCTCGACCGGCATAGGATCGCTGTCGAGCCCGCCTTCGCAAAGATAAAGAAATAACGAGGACGACATTGTCGAACATGACCGAGATAAGATGGCACGGCCGAGGAGGTCAGGGAGCTGTGGCCTCCGCCGAGATGCTCGCCCTGGCCGCGATCGAAGAGGGCAAAGCCGCTCAGGCGTTCCCCAGCTTCGGCCCGGAGAGGCGCGGCGCGCCGGTGATGGCGTTCACGAGGGTCTCCGACGATTTCATATATCTGCGCACGGGCGTCACCGAACCGGACGTTGTAGTCGTGCTCGACCCGACCGTGATGGGGGCGGTGGACGTCACCTCCGGGCTCAAGGACAACGGTCTGATTGTGGCCAACACCTCCAAGACCAAGGAAGAACTGGTGGAGAAGTACGGCATCAAGCATCCATTATATATAGTCAACGCTAACAAGATCGCGGTCGAGGAGATAGGCAGACCTATTACCAACACGACCATGATGGGTGCTCTGGTAAAGGCCACCGGTCTGGTGGAGCTCTCCTCCGTGGAAAAACAGATAGAACACAGGTTTCCCGCCATCGCCGAGAAGAACATCAAGGCGCTCAAGCGGGCTTACCAGGAAACGGTAGTATAAGGAGAAAGCGTGGCTTCAGACAAGCCAACCTGGAAAGAATACCCGACGGCCGCCACAATACACCAGCCTGGAAGCGCCACCGGACAAAACACGGGGGACTGGCGGTCAGAGCGCCCGGTGCGCAATCCTGAGAAGTGCGACAAGTGCGGCATCTGCTGGATCTTCTGCCCTGACGCCGCCCTCTTTATGAATGAGGAAGGCTTCTACGAGGTCGACCTCTACCACTGCAAGGGGTGCGGCATCTGCGCGCGGGAGTGCGCCAAGGGCGCGATCAAGATGGTCGAGGAGGTGGAGTAATGGGCGAACGCACGGGACTCGAGGTTTCGCTGGCAATCAGCGAGGCGGTCAAGTTCGCCAGGGCAGATGCCATCGCGGCCTACCCGATAACGCCCCAAACACACATAGTTGAAGAGCTGGCGCAAATGGTAGCCGACGGCGACCTCGACGCCGAGTTCATCATGGTTGAGAGCGAACACTCNGCAATGAGCGCCTGCTGCGGCACCAGCGCGGTTGGGGCGCGAACCTTTACTGCCACCGCCTCCCAGGGNCTGGCGCTCATGCACGAGATGCTGTTCATAGCCTCGGGTCTGCGCCTTCCAATAGTTATGGCGATCGCGAACCGCGCGCTGTCGGCGCCGCTGTCCATCTGGGGCGACCAGAGCGACGTAATGGCCGAACGGGATTGCGGTTGGATCCAGGTCTTCGCCGAAACCGGGCAGGACGCCTTCGACCTTACCGTACAGATGTTCAAGGTAGCCGAGGACAAGCGGGTGCTGCTTCCCGCCATAGTTAACATAGACGGCTTCACGCTTTCGCACGTAATCGAGCCCCTGTTTATGGAGAGCCAGGATGACATCGACGCTTTCCTCCCACCGTACGAACCACAGGTGATACTGGACCCGAAAGAACCGGTCACAATAGGTCCGGTCGGTTTCCCCGAGATCTACACCGAGATAAAGATGCAACAGAACGAAGCGCTTCTCGGCTCCTACGACGTCGTGCTCGAGGTCTGGGAAGAGTGGGAAAAGAAGTTCGGGCGCGCATATCACCCGGTGGAGTCGTACCGGGCCGACGATGCCGAGATACTGATTAACCTCGCGGGCGCCATCTCCGGCACCGCCCGGGTTGCCATCGACCAGATGCGAGAAGAGGGGAAGAGCGTGGGAATGGTCCGCACCCGCCTGTGGAGGCCTTATCCGTTCGAGGACATGCGCGCGGCGGTGAAGAACGCAAAGGCCGTCGCCGTGGTGGACCGGGCCCTCTCGTTTGGAGGGCCGGGCGGTCCGATTGCTTCCGAGTTGCGCGGCTGCCTCTACCCCCTTGCCGAGAAGCCCGTAGTTGCATGTTTCATCGCCGGCCTGGGGGGACGCGACGTTACGATCGAGGATTTCTATACCATCGTCGAGGAGACGGAGAAGATTCTCGAGTCCGGCTACTCCGGCGAGTATAAGATGATCGGAGTGAGAGAGTAGATGGCCGAGAAGACCAAGAGCGTCGAGTTCATACCGCGACTTCTCCCGCCGTTCGAGCTGTTTGCCGAAGGCCACAGGGGATGCCAGGGATGCGGTGAAGCGCTGGCCCTGAGGCAGATACTCAAGGTCGCGGGCCCAAACACCATAATCTGCAGCGCGACCGGCTGCATGGAGATCATCAGCAGCCCGTATCCGGAGACGGCTTGGCGCGTGCCGTGGATTCACGTCGCGTTCGAGAACGCGGCCGCGGTCGCCGCCGGGGTAGAGGCGGGAATAAAGATACTGCAGAAGAAGAACCGCTATCGCGAAGGCAAAGTGAACGTCATTGCGATCGCTGGCGACGGAGGCACCGCCGATATTGGGTTGCAGGCACTGTCCGGCGCCCTTGAGAGGCGACACGACTTCCTTTACGTCTGCACGGACAACGAAGCTTACATGAACACTGGTATACAGCGTTCGTCGGCGACNCCCTACGGGGCAAGCACTACTACCAGCCCNACNGGNAAGGAGTCCATCGGGCAGCAGACTCCGAAGAAGAATATGCCCAAGATAGTGGCGGCGCACGATGTCCCGTACCTTGCCACCGCCTGCCCCAGCTACCCGCTCGACCTGATGAACAAGACACGGCGCGCACTGGATACCGAGGGGCCAACCTACATGCACGTGCTCTCCCCCTGTCCCACCGGCTGGAGACACGGTATCGATATGGCGGTAGAGATGGGACGCCTTGCGGTGGAGACCGGCGTGTTCCCACTATATGAGATCGTCGACGGCAGGCTGAGTCTCAACATAAAGATGGACGAGCGAAAGCCGGTAATTGAGTATCTGAAGCCCCAGGGGCGCTTCCGCCACCTTAAGCCGGAGGACGTAGAGATAATCCAGCGGCAGGTGAACGAGTACTACGAGCAACTGATCTATCGCGCAGAGTGCGATGCGAATAAGTAAACGGGAGATAAGAGATTATGACTGAGGTCAGACCCCGTTTCTTGCATTACGGCGTTATGGCGGTGCAGACAACGCAACAGCAAGAAAAGACGTCAGACCCCAGGGATGATATGACTGAGGTCAGACCCCGTTTCTTGCATTACGGCGTTATGGCGGTGCAGACAACGCAACAGCAAGAAAAGACGTCAGACCCCAGGGAGGGATAGATGGCTGAGAGAGGCTCCGTCCTTGTAATAGGCGGCGGCATCGGAGGAATACAGGCGGCTCTGGACCTGGCTGAGTCCGGCTACCACGCCTACCTGCTCGAAAGCGCACCGTCAATCGGCGGCATCATGGCGATGCTGGACAAGACGTTCCCCACGAACGACTGTTCCATGTGCATTCTCTCCCCGAAGCTGGTCGAGGCCGGGCAGCACCCTAATATAGATATACTGTCGTACTCGGAGCTGGAGAAGATCGAGGGCAAGCCCGGGGACTTTCGGGTAACCATCAATCGCAAAGCCCGCCGCGTCGATGAGGAGCTTTGCACCGGGTGCGGCTCCTGCAGCGAGGTGTGCGTTCTCGAGGGGCGAATACCCGACGAGTTCAACATGGGGCTTTCCAAGCGGAGCGCTATCTACGTTCCTTTCGCCCAGGCTGTGCCGCGGTTGGCGCTGGTCGACCCCAACGAGTGCCTGCTAGTCACAAAGGGCAAATGCAAGAGCCCTTGCCTGAAGGCATGCCAGATCGGAGCCATCAAGTTCGACCAGAAAGACCGGACGGAGGCGCTTGACGTTGGCGCCATAGTGATCGCCTCCGGGGCCAAGGCTCACGATATCGCGGACCTTCGCTCCTACCACCCGGAACACCCAAACGTGGTTTCAGCCCTCGAGATGGAGAGGATAATGTGCGCGAGCGGACCGTACGCCGGGCGCGTCCAGAAACCGTCGGACGGAAAGCACGCGAAGAAGATAGCCTTCATCCAATGCGCGGGCTCTCGCGACGAGAAGCACAACCCTTATTGTTCGAGTGTCTGCTGTACGTATGCGGTGAAGGAAGCGACCGTGATCAAAGAGCACGACCCCGACATCGACTGTCACATCTTCCATATAGATATGAGAACGTTCGGCAAGGGGTTCGAACAGTTCAAGAACCGAGCCGCTGATGAGTACGGCATCCACTTCACGCGTTTCAAGGTTCCCATGGTCGAAGTCGCCGGTCCCGACGCACTCTCCATCAAGTATCAGGACGCGGACGGCTCCTGGAAGACCGGGGAGTATGACATAGTGGTGCTTTCGGTCGGGCTCAACCCGCCGGCTCTGGACGCGCTCCAGGCGGCCGGGGTCGAGCTCGATGAATACGGTTTTGTGAAGACTGAGGTTTCAACACCGATCGACACCACGGTGGAAGGCATCCTCGTGTGCGGCTCGGCCAGCGGCCCCAAGGATATTCCCGAGACGGTAGCCCAGGCTTCCGGCGCGGCCGCGCGCTGTGGGGCTCTGCTCGCGGGGTCGCGCGGCAGCGAAGTTACCAAGAAAGAATACCCCGACGAGATCGAACTCGACGGCAAAGAGCCGCGGGTCGGGGTCTTCGTCTGCTCGTGCGGCAAGAACATCGGGGGTGTGGTCGACGTGGCCGCGGTGACCGACTACGCGAAGGGCCTTTCGTGCGTGGCCTACGCCGAGAGCAACATATACACCTGCTCGGGAGAATCCTGCGACAGGATAAAAGAGGCCATCGCGGAACATGACCTCAACCGCGTGGTGGTGGCCGCCTGCACCCCACGGACACACGAGCCGCTGTTCCGCGAGACCATACGCGAGGCTGGCCTCAACCGTTAGGCCTCAACCGTTACCTCTTCGACCTGGCCAACATCCGCGACCAGTGCTCGTGGGTGCACTCGGGTGAACCGGAAAGAGCGACGGCCAAGGCGAAAGACCTGGTGCGCATGTCGGTGGCCAAAGCGCGCCTCCTTGAGCCGTTGCCCCAGATGCCGGTCAAGGTCACTCCCGCCGCCCTGGTCATCGGTGGCGGCCCGG
>JGI24134J36421_10000154_pt1 | contig 19234 bp, 18 predicted proteins | sample BarGraNGADG00312_FD_36421 | JGI IMG/M metagenome (IMG submission 36421) | reverse complement strand
TCAAGTCCGCAGTCATTCTGCAGATCAAGAACGGCCAGCAAACGTACCTGACGACTGTCAACCCGTAGCCTGGCACGCATCTCGGTGCAGCGGGGACCAGGTACTCCCCACTGCACCCCTGTTGGAGGAGAAAACATGGGTCAGTTCCTGCAGCAACTCATCAACGGCATTCAAATAGGCAGTATCTATGCCCTGATTGCCCTAGGCTATACAATGGTGTACGGTATTGTGCGCATTATCAATTTTGCTCACGCCGACATTTTCATGGTTGGCGCTTACATGGGATTCTTCCTTGCCCCCGTCATGGCCAAGATCTTTGGTGGCGCCTTCATCCCGACGATCATCGCAGCAATGCTCATTACCGGCCTGCTTGGTTTTGTCATGGAGAAACTTGCATATCGCCCCCTGCGCTATAAGTCCCGCCTTTCGGCACTGATCACTGCGCTTGGCGTTTCGATATTCCTTGAGAACTTCTCCGCGATGCCCTTCGTTTTCGGTCCGAATTTCCGCAAGTTCCCTGACCTCATCGTGGCCAAGAACATTCCCATCCCCGGTAGCCTAGGCCTCTCCATCTCGAACGTCCTGCTGCTCGACGTCGGCGTTTCCGTCATTCTGATGGTTCTGCTGTTCTGGTTCGTCAACAAGACCCTCATCGGCAAGCAGATGCGCGCCGTGGCATTCGACAAACCAACAGCCAGTCTCATGGGTATCAACATCGACATCGTCATTAGCACGGCCTTCATCGTGGGACCTGCGCTGGCAGGCGCCGGCGGTATCCTGTACGGCACGACCTATGGTATGCTGGCATCCCCATTCCTGGGCATATGGCCAGGCCTGAAAGCGTTCATCGCAGCGGTTCTTGGCGGCATCGGCAACATCCCCGGCGCCGTGCTCGGCGCATACATCATGGGCATCTCGGAGGCGTTTGCGACGTCGGTCAACTCCAACCTGGGGTACGGCATCGCTTTCGCCATCCTTATTGGCATCCTCCTGGTGAAACCAAGTGGCCTGCTGGGCAAGTTCATGCCGGAGAAGGTCTGACATGACATTTGTCCGTACACACCGCACCATAGCCACAGTCATAGCATTTGTGCTGGTTTATGCCGTCATCAAGGTCCTGAATCTGGCGGGCATCCTGAACGCATATTACATCCAACTCATCATGCTGGTCGGTATCAACATCGTCATGACTGTCAGCCTGGGTATGGTGAACGGTTTCACCGGCCAGTTCTCCATCGGACACGCTGGTTTCATGGCTGTCGGCGCCTATACGTCAGCCGTGATTACGACGGTCTGGTTGCATACGAGCACAACAAATCCGTGGGTTGGGTATCCTGTCTTCATTGTCGCAATTCTTGCAGGGGGGTTGCTGGCTGCCGCAGCAGGCTATCTTGTCGGCGCGCCGTCGCTGCGTCTCAAGGGAGACTACCTGGCTATCGTGACGCTATCCGCCAACGAACTCATCCGAACGGTTATCCGTGTCACTGACGTCTTGGGTGGTCCCCGTGGCCTGGGCGGTATCCCCAAGTTCACGACGCTGGAGGTCGTCTTCGTGTTTACAATTGCGAGCGTTGTTCTCATGCGCAACTACCTGTTCTCGTCGCATGGACGCTCCATGAAGGCGATCCGCGACTCGGAGATCGCCGCTGAAGCCACGGGTATCAACACGACACGGCAGAAGGTGTTTGTGTTCGTCTTCTCGGCCTTCTTCGCTGGAGTCTCGGGCGGTGTCTTCGCGCATCTGCTCCAGTTCATCCACCCGGACAACTTCAGTTTCGTGAAGTCGCTGGAGTATCTTATCTACCTGTATGTCGGCGGTGCCACATCAATCAGCGGCGCCATAGTCGGTCCGGCTATCTTCACACTCCTGCCCGAACTAATGCGCAGCCTGCAGTCATGGCGTATGGTCATCTACCCGCTGATCCTCATCCTGACCATGATCTTCCGGACGGAAGGCATCATGGGCCTCAAGGAATTCANCTTCATCCTCATTCCGCAGCGTCAGAGGAAGGAGGTGAGCGTATAATGGCTCTCCTCGACGTTCAACATCTCACACAGTTCTTTGGCGGTCTGCGCGCCGTTTCCGACTTCAACATCCAGCTGGAGCACGGCGAGATCGTCGGCCTCATCGGACCCAACGGCGCTGGCAAGACGACCGTCTTTAACGTGATCACCGGTGTCTATACGCCAACCAAGGGTACCATCGTTTTCGACGGGCAGAACATTGTGGGCAAGAAAACCTACCAGATCACCCAGGCAGGGGTCGCCCGCACGTTCCAGAACATNCGCCTGTTCAGCAAGTCCAGCGTTATCGACAACCTCAAGATCGCCTATCACTTCCGTATGTCCTACGGCAACACTGATGCATTCCTGCACACACGCAAGTACTGGCAGGGCGAGCAACTTGTCGACGACTACGCCATCGACCTCCTGCGCCTGTTCCATCTGGAGGGACATGCCGACGACATCTCGGGTTCCCTCCCCTATGGGGCCCAGCGCCGGCTGGAAATCGCCCGCGCTCTTGCCACCAAACCCAAGCTCCTCATCCTGGACGAGCCCGCAGCCGGTATGAACCCGGCAGAGGCAGACGAACTGTTGGAAATGATCCACTGGCTGCGCGACAAGTTCGACCTGACTATCCTGCTCATCGAGCACCAGATGAGGGTAGTCATGGGCGTGTGCGAACGTATCAAGGTCATGGACTTCGGCGAGACCATCTGCGAAGGCGTGCCTGAGTANATCCGCAACGACCCCCGAGTCTGCGAAGCATACCTTGGAAAGGGGGCCTGACATGCTACTCGAAGTCCAGAACATCGACGTTTACTATGACTCTATCCATGCACTGAAGGGCGTCTCCTTCAATGTAGAAAAAGGCGAAATCGTCTCGATCATCGGCGCCAATGGCGCCGGCAAGTCGACGACGTTGCGTGCCATCTCCGGCATTCTGCGTGCAACGTCTGGCAGCATTATCTATGACGGACACGACATCACCCACACGCCGCCGCATCTCATCGCGCGCATGGGTATCTCCCACGTTCCCGAAGGCCGTGGCATCTTTGGCAACCTGACCGTACAGGAAAACCTGGACGTGGCGCTGTCGTCCGTCAAGAACAGGCAGTCCGCCGGGCCTAACCAGGACAAGGTATTCTCGCTGTTTCCGCGGCTCAAGGAACGCCGGCGCCAAGAAGCGGGCACCCTGTCAGGAGGTGAACAGCAGATGCTGGCTGTCGGCCGGGGTCTCATGCAGAACAACCCGTTCATGCTTCTGGACGAACCGTCCATGGGACTCTCCCCCGTGCTGGTCGAGGAAATTTTTGGCATCATCACTGAGATCAACCGACTTGGCAAGACCGTGCTGCTCGTCGAGCAGAACGCATTCAAGGCATTATCGATCGCTCACCGCGCATACGTGCTGGAAACGGGTTCCCTGGTACTGTCAGGGACGGCCAAGGAACTACGCGACAACCCGGACGTGAAGAGAGCCTATCTCGGCGGCTAGCCTCTCCGCCGTTCCTCCTTCTCAGCGTTTCCGGGCAGTGGGGGTATCCCCGCTGCCCGGAACGTCATTTCAGGGGTCACGACCCCAAGGGGGCAGCCCGCTACTGCTGGCGCTCGAGCTCCGGCGTGTACGAACCGGTCCGTGCTGCGCTGTTGCACTTGCTTCGATGATAGAAGGCCGCCTGAGCCGCCGCAACGTTTGTCTGCTCACCGTGCCAGATGGTGAGTGCGGGCTCCTGCAGTGCCCGTCCGTACGAGTAGCTCAGTTCCCACGGGTGCGGTCCCAGCTTGTTCATCGCATTGAGATGAGCGGTCGCCAGTTCGGACGACTGCCCGCCCGAAAGAAAGATGATGCCCGGGACGGCGGCAGGAACGGTACGGCGCAGTGTGCGCACGGTCGCCTCGGCCACGTCCTGGACCCCCGCCTGGCGGGAGCAGGACTTGCCGGAGATCGTCATACTCGGCTTGAGCAGCATACCCTCAAGCAAGACCCCTTGCCGGGCAAGCTCGTTGAAGACCGACCTCAAGACGGCCAAGGTGACGAACTCACACCGCTCCTGGTCATGGTCCCCGTCCATGAGGACCTCGGGTTCGACAATTGGGACAAGTCCAGCTTCCTGTGCCAGGGCCGCATAGCGCGCAAGGGCCTGGGCATTGGCACTGACACAGGCCTTGCTGGGGATACCCGCCCCAATAGTGATGACGGCACGCCACTTGGTGAACCGCGCGCCCAGCGACCGATACTCGGCCAGCCGTTCGCGAAGGCCATCCAGTCCCTGTGTGACCTTCTCGCCGGGGTGAAGCGCCAGCTCAACCGCTCCCGTGTCGACCTTGATGCCGGGGATGACAGCCTTCTCGGCCAGCAGCTTGGGGAACAACGTTCCACCGAGGGACTCCTGGCGAATTGTTTCGTCATATAGGATGACGCCTGAGATGAATTCCTCGACACCGGGCGTCGTAAACAGCATATCCCGATAAACGCGATGCGTCTCGGCCGTCGACGGCACACCCAGTTTTGCAAATCTCTTGCCGATTGTTCCAACACTCTCGTCGGCCGCCAGGATTCCCTTGTGCGGTGCCACCAGAGCTCTGGCCGTCTCTTTCAACTCACGTTCGTACAGCATTCCATCCTCCTTGTCCGCAGGTCGTCGATGACAACGCGGCACATACGCGTCTGATACGTGATCAGTCGGCTGAGTCGTCCGGCTCGTCCATATCCTCGTCGGTTTCGTCGAGGTCGGCAGCGCGACTGCGATAGTCCTCTGCCAGTTCCTTGTTTCCCGCTTCTTCGTACGACTCGCTCATTTCCCAGAACAACTGCTGTCGAAGCTCGAGATCGGGCTGGTCGGCTTCGAGGTCCAGCGCTTGCTGGAACAGCACGACAGCCTGCTCATGGTTCCCGTCGAGTGCGCTCGCGTCGCCGATCGTCTGCAGTGCACGCGCCTGAAAAAGCTTGTTTTGCAGAGCCTTGCCAAGAGCGCCACCTTTCTCCGCGAGCTCACGTGCCTTGGCTTCGTCTCCCTGGGCGACGGCCACCTGGCTCATGATGAGAAGAGCGTCGGTTTGGACCTCCTTGTTGCCCATGCCCTTCGACGTGTCGCAGGCGACCTGGAAATAGTGCATCGCCTTGTCCCACTCCTCCATCTCTGTGTACATGCCACCGAGGTCACTCGCGTAATGAAGCGTGAACTCAGGGTCCGCGGGTAGTTCCTTGGCCAGCGTTTCGGCCTTCAGCGAAAAGCGGATGCCTTTCTCCAGCTCGTCGAGCATGCCATACAGTGGACCTATGTTGACGTAGACGTGGGCCAGGCCGGCATTGTCATGCTTGGCCTCGTACAGCACGGCCGCCCTGTCCAGCAGGGCCAGCGCGGGTTTGAACTCGTCCTGCTCCGCAAGAACCACCGCGGCATCCAGCAATGCAGTCGCAGGCGGCGTGCCTGCCGGGCACGCCTGCTCCACCTTCTGAACGAAGTCCCTGGGATCCTTCTTAAACGAACGCGTCAGTTCCGCGAGGCGTTCCCGCTGCCTGCGATCCTTGCGATCCTCAGCACTGCTGCTCATGGGTTCCCTATTCTTGTCTGTCATATCTGGTCCTCCTATACTGCTCTGCCGCGACTATGCGCGCGGACTGGCCAGTTGATTCGCGGCAAACGTGATCGCGCGCCGCATGTACGCCTCGTCGAACCCGCTTACCACGGCCGGTGTCTCAAACACCCGCTGCGGGATAGTCAGCTTGTTGAAGTCGAAACCGTTCGCAAGCTTGAACGCGAACTTGGCCCGATAGATATCGTCTGCGGTCTCTGCCAGTTGTTCGACCGTCCGGTTGTATCCCGCGGCGGCAAGCGCCCGCAGTGTCAACTCCGGCGTGTAGATGCCACGGGCAAAGAAACACACCGTAAGCGAACTGAGCACCTGGCGCCAGCGCTCCTCGTCCATGAGCTTCTGAGCAAGCTCCTCGGCCGGAATGAGTCCCTTGGTCAGCTCCTTCTGGTCAATGGCATAACCGGCATTGTCCAGATGGCTGTGACGTGCTCCCAGCATGAACCCCAGGTAACCGGCCGGGCCCGTGTGGTACCCGGGCATCTCGTTGCCACCAAACGCCATGGCAAAGTCGGGACCGCCGTAACGGGCAGCAGCTGCGTCCACGCCGCGGCCCAGGATCCTCCAAAACTCGTTGGACCGGCTGGTGATGGCTTCGACGCCTGCGACATAGCCATCAGCTTTACCAAACTCGAGCTTCAGGCCACCCGTATCCTGTTCCGTGACCAGTCCCTTTTCCATCGCTTCGGTCGCCCAGGCCAGGCAAACACCGGCGCTCATGGCGTCCAGTCCCACGACTTCTACCTCGTCCATGAGGCTCAGCACCTGCTCAGGATTGCTCAGGCCAAGCATTGAGCCGAGCGCATAGATGGGCTCATAGTCATAGGAGATCATCGTCGTCTTGTAGTAATACGCCTCATCCTGATAGGGCTCGCGCAGCGCCGCAATGTGGATGCACGCGACGGGGCAATGCGAGCAGGCGAGGCGACGCCCCAGGTAGTGAGCCGCGTAGTGTTCACCCGAGATCGCCTCCGCGCCTTCAAACCGCCCGGCCTGGACGTTGCGTGTCGGAAGTCCGCCGAGCGCCGACAGGGGCTGGATGTTCTCCGCCGTACCCAGATCGTGGTACTTCTTCATGACGGGGCTGCTGACCGCCGCGGTGTTGATCTCGTCGTAGAGTGCCCTGTACGCGACCTTGTCCACGACTTCGAGAGTCCGATTGCCCGATACCACGACTGCCTTGAGCTTCTTGCTGCCAAAGACCGCCCCCATGCCCAGCCGCCCGAAGTGCCTGTAGGTCTCCGTGCTGACGTCGGCGTAGGTCACCATGTTCTCACCTGCACGACCAATGCGCATAATGCTGCGCAGACCCGATGAGCTCTCGTTCTGTCGTATGATGCGGCCGGCCGTCACGCTGGAACTCATGCCCCACAGCGTCGTGGCATCGCGGAAGTATGCTTTGCCTCCCTCGATGCTGACATACCCCGGATTGGTGTTGGCGCCGGTGATGACAATTGCGCCGATCCCCGACATGCGGATGGCGACTGCACTGCGGCCGCCCGCGTGCGATTCGCCCAAGTTGCCCGTGTGTGGCGACTTGAACATCGCCACGGTCTTGGACCCGAGAGGGAAGAGTCCGTCGAGAGGTCCGGTCGCAAGCACGATGGGCGCATCGGGGGCTAGCGGATCGATGCCCGCGGGGCAGTTCTCGGTCAAGAGCTGGATAGCGACCCCCGCCCCTCCGAAGTACTTGCCGAACAGGTCCTCGCGACGCTCGACCCACGAACGCTTCTTGCTCAGGTCGATGTACAGGACGTTGGCAAGCGGGTCATTTGATAGCATTGGGGACCTCCTCGCCGCGTTCTTCGAGCGCCAGCACTCCATGCGGGCAGTACTTGGCACAATAGCCACAATGCACGCAGATAATCGGCTTCTCCGCTTCCTTGTCCCAGAAGATAGCTCTGACGATGCACGCTTGCCGGCACAGTCCACAGCCGGTGCACTTCGAGGGGTTCAGAAGGACTCCTCCGCCCTTGCGCAGGACCAATGCGTCCTCTAGGCACACCTTGGCACACGGGGGATCCTGGCATGCTCGACAAACGACCACCGAAAGACCATGTTCCATGCCACCCACGGACTTGATGTGGATTGCCGTCTTGCCCATTCCCGCATAGCCGAGCCGGCGAGTGCACGTAAACATACATATCTGGCAGCCGGTACAGCGTTCCGCGTCAACGACGGATAGTCTCATGACTTCTTCTCCTTGCACTGCTGGATCTTCGGTGGCTGCATCCACCTATTCATTAATAGTATACGTCCAGTACGACTATTGCATGCATACATATTGACCTACCTGGCATGCATGTGAATTGTTCCGCCAACTCATGAAGCACAGAATTGATTGCCTCCAAGCCAGAAGCCGCTCCCCAAGACCATAATGGTCATTGACCATCAAAACGAGACAGTTAAGCTTCCCTTTCCCGCGAGCCTGCGGCCTTGTGGTTCGCATAAGGTCTGGTTTGGCTATACTTGTCCCACAGTATAGGGAGGCTCTGATGGAACAGTTTCATGAGACGATGGCGGGAGCAACGGTCACACGGATGCCGGTCGGCCCCCTGTTGACCAACTGTTATCTTGTACAGTCTGGCACTGAACTCATGCTGATCGACCCGGGCATGGTCTGGAACCGGGAGCTGGAGGAGGTGGCCACCGTCGTCGAGAGCGCCAACGCTCGCCTCCGGTGGATCGTCTGTACCCATGGGCACTTCGATCACGTCTCGGGCGTCGACACCGCGATGAAGCGTTTCCCCGACGCGACGCTGCTCATGGACCCGCGGGAGGTCGAACTCGCTAGAGATCCGATGGCGAACTACGCCGCACAGATGGGATCCACATTCGCCATGCACGCTGAGTCATCTCCACTGATTGCCGGACAAGAAGTACCCCTGGGGCTCATCACCTATCACATTGCGACCATACAGGGGCACACACCGGCCAGCAGCATCCTCATCGCGGGAGACCATGCGTTCGTCGGAGACACGCTGTTTGCAGGCAGCGTCGGGCGCGCGCCCAGCCAGGAGGGGTTTGAACAGCTGTTGGCCGGCATCCGTGCCACTCTGATGTCCCTGCCGCCGGCGACCCGCATCTTCCCGGGACACGGAGAACCCACCACCATCGGCGCCGAACTGGGCGAGAATCTCTGGCTATAGTCAGTTGTGGGGCCGCGCGCGTAGTTCGGCTACCTCTGCTCGGTGTCGCTGGACTCACCATATGCAGGTGGTATAATAAATATAGATGGCGTCCAGTCGCGACTGTACACACTTCAACGCGATGAGGAGATATTATGTCCTACCGAACTATCCGTACAGTCCTTGAGGAACAAACGGTAATGGAGGGAGCTGGCGTGCGCCTGAAGCGCATCTTTGGCTTCGGCGATACGGCGCTTACTGACCCATTTCTTCTGCTTGACCACTTTGGTTCCAATGATCCAGCGGACTACATGGCTGGTTTCCCATGGCACCCACACCGAGGCATCGAGACAGTCACGTATATGCTCGAAGGCGTTGTCGAGCACATGGACAGCATGGGCAACCGCGGGACTATCGGCGCTGGACAGGTGCAGTGGATGACCGCGGGCTCTGGTATCGTTCACCAGGANATGCCTCAGCCGATGCCGGGAATCATGCGTGGCTTCCAGTTGTGGGTCAACCTGCCTGCCGCAAGCAAGATGACGGCTCCCCGCTACCGGGACATCCATGCAGAGGACATCCCCAGCGTTCAGCAGGATGGCGCCCAGGTGCAAGTCATCTCCGGAACCTTCGCCGGCGTCCCTGGCCCTGCGAAGGACATCATCGCCCAGCCCTGGTACTTTGACGTCCGGATTCCTCCGGGACGATCCATCACTCTCGATGTCCGGGTCGAAGACACCGTGCTGTGCTTCGTTGTCGAAGGGCACGGGTGGCTGGACGAGAACAAGANGCGGCTCTTCGCACCCGACGAGCTTGCCGTCATGACGGGAGGCAACGCAGTACTGTGCACCGCTGCGGACGACGGCATGCGCTTCCTCCTGATGGCCGGTAAACCTCTGCGCGAGCCCATCGCATGGCGCGGACCCATCGTCATGAACACCGATGACGAGTTGCACACTGCCTTCGAGGAACTGCGCGCGGGCACATTCATCAAGCACTGAATAAACGCCCCCTGGTCACCGCATGCAACGAGTCCCTCCACAACAGAGAGGGGCCAAATGACCGCATGAGTTGACCGGGAAGTTCAGCGTGATACCATGAACGTGCGATACGAGAAAGTCGCAGGAGGTCGACATGGTCGACGTTTTTGTTATCGGTGGCGGACCCGGAGGGTACGTCGCTGCAATCAAGGCATCTCAGCTGGGTCTGTCGGTTGCGTTGGCAGAAGAGGCCGACATGGGCGGTACGTGCACGAACTGGGGTTGTATCCCCACCAAGACGATGCTTGCTAGCAGCAAGCTTCTGACGCGCATGCAGGAGGCCCGCAAGTTCGGACTGACGGCCGAGAGCGTCGGGGCCGACTTCGGCGCCATCATGACGCGCAAGGACCAAGTTGTCGTGCGACTGCGGAAGGGAATCGAGTACCTGATGAAGAAAAACCACGTCCAGGTCTATGCCAGCCGGGCGACCCTGCGTGATGCAACACACGTCTGCGTCGACGCGACCGGCGAGGTTGTTGAAGCGAAGAATGTCATCATTGCTACCGGCAGCTCGCCCATCAAGTTTCCCCCGTTCACCGATCCGGGCATCTGGACGAGTGACGACGTCTTCCGCAACAGGGAGCAACCGAAGGAACTCGTTGTCATCGGTGGCGGCGTTATCGGCGTCGAGATGGCGACATTCTTCAGCGCCATCGGGACGAAGGTCACCATCGTTGAGCTGATGCCGCATATCCTGCCTATCGAGGATGAGGATGTGGCACTGGCCCTCGCTGCAACCCTCAAGAAGCGAGGTATCACCATCATCGCCGGGGCGAAGACCCAGTCGGTCACCCCCACGGAGGCTGGTTATACCCTGATACTCGATGTGGACGGCGCCACGCAGGAAATCCACGGTGACCACGTTCTGCTCTCCATCGGACGCCGGTCGAACGTCGGTCCGGAACTAGAAGCGGCAGGAATCACCTTGTCCAAGAAAGGCATCGTCGTCGACGACCACATGCGCACCAGCGCCCCCGGCGTGTATGCTGTCGGTGACGTAAAAGGGGCCTACATGCTGGCACATGTCGCCGAAAAGGAAGGAGTCGTCGCTGCCGAGAACATCGGCGGGCACGACGCTCACATGGTCTATACCGCCGTCCCTTCGGTTGTCTTCACCGACCCGGAGATCAGTGTTGTGGGCAAGAGAGAATACGAGCTCAAGGCAGAAGGAATCCCCTACAAGGCGGGGACATTCCCTGTCAGCGCCAGCGGCAAGGCGCGGACGATGGAGGAAAGCATCGGTTTTGCCAAGGTTCTGACACATGCCGAAACCCACGAAATCCTGGGTATCGCCCTCTACTGCGCTGAAGCCACCGACCTCGTCATGGAATCAGTCCTGGCCGTACAGTTCGGCATGACGGCGGAAAAGCTGCTTCAAGCAATTCACCCGCATCCGACGATGACGGAAATGATTATGGAGGCAGCAGAAGGCTCGATCGGACTGCCACTGCAATTGTGAATCCCATGGTGCCTGACACCAAGGGGATTCACAATTAAGGACCCGCAGCTGCTCGGACGCGTCGGACATCGCGCAACAACCGCAGGACGGCTTTCTCTTCCTCTACCGCCCGTTCCCCGGCGAAGTCGACGTCATAGACGCGCCAGACAAGATCTTCAATAGCAGGAGACGGCGCGGCGCGGTGAGCAAGCTCCAGAAGCGTCTCTCCGGGCAGCCGCCGTTCTCCGACAAGGTCCTCTAGCGCTGAAGCGAGCCGGCCACGCCTGTCCTCCACCCGACGGCGCAGGAACAGGACTGTCAGGGCGACAGCCGCACATACGCCCACAACGACGCGCCAGTCGCGCACCAGGCGTGCCAGCGCACCCCGGAACGCGTCGAACGCCGACGTGACAGCGCTTCCGCCGCCTGCAAGGAACCGACCCAGATTGTTGACTGTCTGCACTTGTCTGGACAAATCATAGGTGACAACGTTCCGGTACCATGCCATGCGAACGTTGTCGAGGATGTTCGTTATCACTGACACCTGCTGAAAGGAACTGGGCGTCGGGTCGTAACGGACCCAGCTGTTCCCATCCAGGACCTCGACCCATGTATGCGCGTCCTTGGCCCGCACAATGAGATATCCTGAGGTTTTGTTCCATTCGGTGGCCACGAAGCCGGACACCAGGCGGGCGTAAACGCCCTCGGCGCGCAGCAGCAACGCCATAGACGTCGCAAAGTGCTCGCAGTACCCTGTGCGCCGGTTCACCACGAAGTCCTCGACCGACGTTGCTGTCGGGTCCAGTGAATAGTCATAGTTGGCAACCAGGTAATCGCGAGTCGCCCCTGCCTTGTCTCTGACCGTCAGGCCCCGCACGACGCGTGCGGCAACTTCCCTGAAGGCCTGGGAAAGCTCCGGGACCTGAAGGTACCTGTCCAGCAACGCCTGCCGGCGAGCCACAAGACTGTCGACAGGAACCGTGTCCCGATCGAGCGACGAGACATCGTACCGGATAGTCTTGTAGTAGGGCGCATCCGTGAACAGGTTGCCCTCTGCGTCGCGGCGAAGATACTGAAACTGCCCTCGCAGACCCGTCATATGTTCCAACCCAAAGACGACATCCGTCCCGGTCGGTTCGAGGTACACGGTCGTCAACGTGTCAGGTTGTTGCTCACTCATCACGAATGAATCGATCCCGGAGGACGCGTACACGGACTCGGGGCGGCCAGCCGCGACCAGCCATTGTCTGCCACTGAAAGTTGTGTAGCGCATGCCTGAGATGTAGGCAGGCAGGGGCAACCGGGACCCAACCTTCCGCGGCTCGACACGCATGACAATGGTATTGTCCTGCTGCACCTCCCCAGGGGTGATCGTGACATCTTTGGAGAACCCGGTCGTCTGGGTCGCCAGCGCAGAACTACCCTTGATGTACCCTAAGGTCCACCGCGGGAGCGCGACAAACACGCCGAAGGCGAACACGAACGAGACGAGCGCAAAGACCACAACTGTCCGGTAGAAGCCCCGCCCAATCCTGGGGACGGGCCCCTCGAACTGTGCCATGATCAGGAGGAGCGTCGCCACGAGGAACTCCGCCAGCAGCAGGAGTCCAAACGCAACGGAGATGGACCCGGCCGCCGAAAGAACGGTCACGAACACGGCGATCAGCACCAGGCCCTGATAGTCGTGTGTCCCCTCGGTCAGCACGAAACGGCACGCCATCGCGGCAAGCATCGCCTGCCCCAGCAGTGCGAAGAGCGGCTTACCCAGGACGACGAGGACAAGGAACCAGGCCAGCGGAAGCGCCTCGACGACACGCCTCGCCCACCGTCCGCGCACGCGCCCGGATATCGGCAGAGCAAGAAGGAACGCGGCGCCATAGAGCAGATACCAGGGTTCGACAATCCCGAGAAACCCACAGGCAGTGAGTCCCAGGATGAATGCCAGCACGCGCCTGATGTCCAGCGACCCTCTCACGCGGCACCCGCGACAAATGCAATCTGGTCGTGCGTGACGCTGTGCACTGGCGTGGGGCGTGGCCGGCCTTCGCCGAGATCGGCACAGGCCAGCGCCTCCATAGCCCTCTGCCACGACGCTCGCTCACGCCCGTCGACGAACACCCCCGGCAGCGCCAGGGCAAATGCTCCCCCTGTCTCGAGGACAGAAGTCAGAGCGCTCGCCACTTTGGAAATGCCGACCTCGAAGGCGTCAGCATCAGACCATGCGGCGCGCGCAGTGTCCAGGAAGAACAGTGTCTCCTGCTGATACCTCGCCTCCCGCTCGGTGACATACGGTTCGCCTCTTCGGGCGAACACCTTCCAGTCGATGCGTCGTGCGTCGTCTCCCTCGTGGTATCGACGCAGCGAGAAGAAGTCTCCGTCGCCGCCTGCCCTCGCCCTCTCCAGGCGGTGCTCTCCGCGCTCCCCCTGCTGCTGGAGAGCTACAGAGCGGATCTCGGGGTAGACAATGAGTTCCCCGTCGACATGTACTTCAATGAACATCTGGACGATGCCGAAGGGAAACGTCGAGGACAGCTCTGCCCACAACCCTGTCACCCGACCTCGCCGGCGCATGGTCAGAAGAAGTGGCAGTTCCCGGGTCGACCGGGCAGACACGAAGGGGACGCTGAGCGCCGGGGTCCGGCTCCCGTCGCGCATGCGCACCGTGGCAAAGAACAGCGGAAATGAGCCGGCATTGTGCACCCGGATCACAAGCCGGGCAGGGCGACCCATGATGACGTCATCCGCAGCTTCGAGCGCCACGTCGACGTGCCGCAGGTTCGCGACCGAAAGGAATCCGGAGAAGATCAGCGCTGACAGCAGGGCACTGAAGACCAGATACAGCAAGTTGTTGCCCGAGTTGATGGCAACCGCGCCGATGCCCACGATCGCAAGGAAGAAGAGAAAACCGCTGCGCGTCAGACGCTCCGCCCGGTGATACCTCCTGAACCGCACCTCGGCCAGACTCATGTCGCTTGTCATGTGGAGCCGCGTCCGTTACGCAGGAGCGGGCACCTGCTCGAAGATGTGGTCCACATCCGAGCGTGAGGCTCCCTTGCGGCTGCCACGGCGCACTATGCGGTGCGCCACAACATACGGGGCCATCCTCTTAACGTCGTCCGGTACCACAAATGCCCGACCCTGCAACAGCGCCCACGCGCGGACTGCCCGAAGCAGGTCGATCGAGCCCCGAGGGCTGACGCCCACTTCGAACAGCTCCTCGCTGCGGGTCGCCTGGACAAACGCCAGCAAGTAGTCCAGGAGTGCCGGGGCTACCGTGACACTGTCCACTGCATCCTGAACCTCGAGCACCGCCTCCACAGACGCAACGGGTTCCAGACGGACCGAGTGCTGGCGCACCGGGTGCTCGGTCAGGATGCGCCGCTCCGCCGCCGTGTCGGGGTAGCCGATACCAGTGCACAGCTGAAAGCGGTCCAGTTCACTCTCTGGCAGGGGATAGGTGCCCGCGTACTCGATCGGGTTCTGGGTAGCGATGACGAAGAATGGTTCCGGGAGCTCCCATGTCGTCCCGTCGATGCTGACGCGCCGGTCGTTCATGGCTTCGAGCAGGGCTGACTGGGTCTTGGGGCTGGCCCTGTTGATCTCGTCCGCCATGACCACGTTCGCAAAGATGGGGCCTCGACGGAACCGGAACTCTCCGGTCGCGGCCTCGAAGACATTCACGCCCAGGATGTCGGCGGGCAACAGGTCGGACGTGAACTGGATTCGGCTGTAGGAAGCGCCGATGGACTGACCCAGCGCTTGCGCCAGCGTCGACTTGCCGACACCGGGCACGTCCTGCAGCAACAGATGTCCCCCCGCGATCATGGGGACCAGAGCCAGCAAAACCTGTTCATGCTTGCCACGCACCACTGTCTCGACGCTGGCTGCGATGGCAGCTACCGTCTTCATGGCAGGTTGAAACTGATACGACATTCCGGTCACGTTTCCTCTCTGGCACCTCCTCTACTTGATGAGACTGTTATCCTTCAGGTATTGCTCAGCAACGACGTTGGGCGACTTGCCCTCCACGTCGACGGCATAGTTCAGGCTGATGATATCCTCCGTCGTCAGCTTCTGCGTGAGCGGCGCGAGGATCGTGGGGATCTCTGGATACTTTGCGAGCACGTCCTTCTGGATGCACAGGGCAGGATTGTAGATAGGGAAGAACGACTTGTCATCATCCAGCACCTTCAGGTCGAATTTCCTCAGCAGACCGTCGGTAGAGTACGCCATCGCCACGTCGACCTGCTTGTTGTCCAGCGCCTGATAGGTAATGCCGGCATCCATGACCTTGACCTGGCTCGACGGGATCGCCATCCCATAGAACTTCGTGAGAGCTGGGAAACCGTCGGGGCGCTGGTAGAACTCGGGATCGACTGCAAATAGAGCCCCCTTCGGGTTCTGAGCGACGTAGGCAGCCAAGCTCGAGATGCTGTTGCCGAACTTCGCCGCGTCGACCTTGCGGACAGCTAGAGCATAAGTGTCATTGAAGTTGATGCGCGACACCCAGTCGATGCCGTTCGCCGTCAGATCCGCTTGCCTCACCGCATCGAACAGCTTGACGGGATCACGCACGATGTCCGTCTTCTTGAGATACGTCGTCCAGGCTGTCCCCGTGAACTCCACATACGCATCGATCTGCTTTGATGTCAAGGCAGTCCGGATGATCAGGGTCTTCATGCCGGCTTTCTCGTTGACCGTGAATCCCGCATTCCGGAGCAGACCGGCAACGAGGGAGGTGAGCACGTACCCCTCGGTGAAATCCTTGCTGGCGATGGTGATCGTCTTGCCCGCAGGCTTGGCGCAGCCTGCCAGGGCCATCGTCGCTACAAGAAGAAGGACGAGCATGACACACGAGATTCTACGCATATGAACCTCCTAGGATGGGATCGACAGTCCGCGTGAGACCACGGACTTCTGAAGGAACGCAAGCACTACATCAGACAGGATGGCGATGGATGCTACAAGAAGCGTCCCGGCGATGATCATGTCGGGACGGACCGCGCTGAGACCGACGAAGATGATGTCGCCGAGGCCGCCTGCCCCGACGACCGAGGCGACTGTGGCGGTCGACACGTCGATGGTGACAGCAGTCCGGAGACCGGCCATAATGGACTGCGACGCAAGCGGAAGCTCGATCTGTATCAACACCTGGAGGGGGGTCATCCCCATCCCCCTGGCCGCTTCGAGTATGTCCGCCGGCACCAGCAACAGCGCCGAAGACACGTTGAACAGAATGGGGACGACACCATAGATAGACAGGGCAATGACAGCGGTGCGCGGGCCGATGCCCGTATAAACGAACATGAGAGCGATGACAGCGACGCTCGGAATGGACTGCGCGATCCCCGTAACCCCGATGATCGCCCGTCCCACTTTCTGCAGCCGNGGTCGACTGACGACGATGCCCAGCACGAGTCCCACGATCAGGGAGGCGACAACCGCGACCCCAACCATGCCGAGATGCTGGGCAATCTTGGCGCTCACCTCCGGCCAGTTCCTGCTCAGGTACTGGAATGCGTTCACCGGGCGACCTTCGCCATGATCTCGGCGATCATTGGGACGCTCAGCGTGCCCAGGATCGTACCGTCAGGGCTCTGGACGACGGCACGCTTGCGCCCGGATTCCAGAAGGGTCGCGACGGTCTCCAGCAACGTAGCGTTGCCACTCACGGTCTCAAACCGGCAGACAGCATCCTGTGGATCTTCACAGGTGACCAGCTGCCCCTTCTCCACATAGCCCGAGACGACGGCTCCATCTTTGAGGATGATGAGCGGTGCCTCTGCCCGCACGCCCGAACGGTGCAGCTCCTCGGTTGTCATGACCGTAAACGCAGTATCCACATAATTCGCAGCCCGGTACAGCAACAACTGCTCGGCCGAGCGTGCCGCACCCAGCAAGTCTTCGACGAACGCATCTGCCGGGTGCTCCAGCAGAGCGTGTGTGGCGTCCACCTGTACCAGGCGTCCATCCCGCATGATCGCAATGCGGTCTCCCAGCTTGACGGCCTCGCTGATGTCATGGGTCACAAACACGACGGTGCGCTTCAGTTCGCTCTGCAGCCTGAGGAAGAAATCCTGCAGACTGCGCCGGTTGATGGGGTCGATGGCCCCGAATGGTTCGTCCATCAACAGCACGCGGGGGTCGGCTGCAAGGGCGCGAGCAACGCCGACACGCTGGCGCTCACCCCCCGACAATTCTCGCGGGTACCGCCGCAGATATGTCGAAGGGTCGAGATTGACGAGTTCCAGCAATTCCTCCGCCCTGCGCCGGATACGTGTCCTGTCCCATCCCAGCAAGCCGGGGACCACCCCGATGTTGCCCTCTACCGTGTAGTGCGGGAACAGGCCGATCTCCTGGATGACGTATCCAATGCTTCGCCGCAACTCGATGGGGTCCATCGCGTAGACACTGCGCCCGTCGATACGGATATCCCCGCCTGTCGGCTCAATCAGTCTGTTGATCATTTTGAGGGTCGTGGTCTTTCCACATCCGGAGGGACCGATCAATATCGTGATGGCGTTGTCTGGGATCCTCAGCGAGAGGTGATCGACGGGCGTCTTGTCTCCATACCGTTTTGTCACCGCATCCAGCTCAATCATCGCCTGTGCTCCCCTCGCCCACGCCTTTCCGGCATTAAGGCTTCTTCTGCCAGCAGCAGCCCACCGTTCACCGCCAGTCCCAGCAGGGTGATGGCAATCGTTCCCGCGATCACCATGGACCGGTTGGCCCTGGCGATACCTTCGAAGATAAAGTAGCCCAATCCACCCCCGCCGATGAGTGTCGCAATCGTCGCCATTCCTACGCCCATGACGGCCGCATTGCGTACACCCGCCATGATGAGCGGAAGGACGAGAGGCAACTTGACGTGAAGCATGACCTGTCCGGGCGTCATGCCCATCCCTTGAGCCGCCTGGACTGTCGACGGATCCACCTGACGCAGTGCCACCCACGTATTCCGGACGATAGGAAGGACAGAGTACAAGGTCAATGCCGTAATGGCAGGCACGCGCCCCGTCCCCTGCCGGATAGGCGCAAGGGCGACTACCAGGAGCGCAAACAGGGCGAGCGATGGGACGGTGAACAGGACCGACGCGGCTCCGATAACCCAGCGGGCAACGCGCTCGTGTCCGGAAATAACGACGCCGAGCGACACACCGATAGAGGCCGCCAGCACAAGGGCGACGCCAACCATCGATATGTGCTGGAGCGTGCGCCGAAGCATCTCAGCTCCATATCCGGCAATGAATGTCCCAACCATGGTTACTCCTCTCTCGCTTAGGTTATACGACAATTGGGAAAGAACTGCAAACCACTGAGCAGAGGTGCCTTCATCGTAACTAGTCTGATGCCTCCTGCTTTTCGGAATATACTGTAATGAATCCATACACTAGGAAAACCGAGAGGCATGCATGAATACGATCCGCAAAAGAGAAGAGCTCGGACGCAACGTCGTCAGATATGTCGTCGACGCGCCACTGGTCGCGACGCACAGGAAACCCGGGCAGTTTGTCATCATCCGCGTGACCGACCACGGTGAGCGGATTCCGCTGACGATTGCCGATGCAAACCCTGAGATGGGGACCATTTCGCTGATCGTCCAGTCCGTCGGCAAGACCACGCGTGAGATGGCCATGCTCAGACCCGGGAATGCCATCCACGACATCGTTGGCCCCTTGGGCAAACCAGCGCATATCCAGCGGTTCGGGACCGTGCTATGCGTTGGCGGCGGCATCGGAACAGCTCCGCTCTACCCTATTGCGAAGGGCATGAGGGAAGCCCGCAACCGCGTCATCACGGTCCTCGGAGCCAGAGCGCACGACCTGGTCATTCTCGAAGACGACATGCGCAATGTCAGCGATGAGCTCATCGTCACGACCGACGACGGGTCATACGGCACCAAGGGACTCGTGACCGACGCGATCCGCTCTCTGGTAAGCGGCGGGACACACATCGACCAGGCTGTCGTCATCGGTCCCCCTCTCATGATGAAGTTCACGTCTCTGCTCACCAAGGAACTCGGTATCCCC
>JGI24134J36421_10000151_pt1 | contig 19441 bp, 18 predicted proteins | sample BarGraNGADG00312_FD_36421 | JGI IMG/M metagenome (IMG submission 36421) | reverse complement strand
GTTTCAGTTCAGCACCCATAGAATTTACCAGCTGTGACACAGTAAAGGAGAATAAGTATTGTTTTACATTCTATGATGAAAAACAACAACTTATCGATACATTACCGGTAATCTATCAGTGGGATTTTGGTAACGGGATATTAAGTATTGGAAAAGAGGTGAAACATTGTTTTCCCGGTCCCGGAAAATACTCGGTCAATCTCACAATAATTGATGAACTCACCAGTGATACTATTGCAAAACGGGTTAACTATAAGGTGGAACTTGAAAACATCAGACAGGGCTATATCAATTCGGATATAACGGGTATTGTTGATAAATCAATATCCTTCAAAGGGGTAACCGCCGACCTGAAGGGTGTCAGAATAACGGACTACTTTTGGGACTTCGGAGAAGGTTTTAAGACAGGGGGGCCTGATATAACAAATACATTTAAAAAGAAGGGTGAATACATGGTTAAGCTTGGCTTGCTTGCCGGGAAAGACAGCCTGGGCGTGGTTCAAAAATTCTGTGTTATGAAAAAAATTAAAATAAATTGAATTGAAAAGATATGTATTAATCATATCATTTATTTTAAATACTTGCGCAGGTCTCTTTTCACAATCTGCTCCGGCAATCGATGAAAATATCCCTTACCTGATGACCTTTGGAGGAAACGCTATAACATCATGGGGGGATGATGATTATTGTCAGATATTCTTTTGTATTATTCCTCCTTCTCAAACTGGTCCTGTATATATTCGTGTTTATGATCCTGATACCGGAGGAAACCTTGATGAAGTGCAGGGAGAATTTAATACTGTTGTAAACTTTTCAATTTATGGAGGGAAAGATTGCTGGTCAGATACAATAGCACAGGTTCAAAATAAGACAGGTAATTTCAAGAGCGGATATTTGTTGGCATCAAAATCATTTGGGGTTGATCCTAAATACGATAAAAAGTGGTACAGTTTTGGACCTTTTAATCCATCTGAAGGAAAGTATGTTGAGAAACTGGGGGGTCGTGTATTTAAAATCATTGCGCAGGGTATATCAGGTGATGATGGGAATATCTATAAATACTTTTTAAGTACAAGTCCGAAAGAAAATATTGCGGTTGAAGGGGGTAACTTATTTACCTATAAGTATCATTTCAGGTTACCGGATGATCAAAAACATGTATGTCAGATATATCCTTTTGTAGATGACAGGACAATTTCAATTCAGGTCTCAAATTTTGACTGGGACAACGATGGAATAATCAGGATATTTTCAGTTGCCAAAAATGGTATCTTATGCGATGTTTCAGGAGACAACAATTGGGTAGTAAGGGAATTCCCTATTGTGGCTGAAGAGAAGAATTCAACCGTTGAGATACAATTCATAAAGAATCAAACCGTACAGGTTAGAAACAATAATGTAGTGATCATTGTCAGGAACCAGTATGGGGTCTCATTGCCGTTTTATGTTGTCCCCATTGGAGGGGTTCCGGTATATTCTCCGAAAATTAGGATGAAATGACAAATTGGAAAGGAATATTGATTTTTTTCTTTTCTATGCTGACCAGCCATGCATTTCCCCAGAGCTATAATTTCCGAAACTTTAATTCAGAAGATGGATTAACTCAATCCTATATTTATTCGATTATTCAGGATATTCATGGCTATTTATGGATAGGTACAGATAATGGATTATTCAGATATAATGGATTAAAATTCGAAAACTATAATACCAATGACTCTTTGGCAGACAATTTTATTACCTGCGGTATCAGCGATAAAGAATGCCAGTGGTTTGGTCATTGGAACGGCCGGTTATCATATTTTAATGGGGAAAAGTTACATACTGTCAATATACCCCGATCAGATTTAAGCCCTGTAACACATTTTGCAAAAAGTCCTGACAACAAGATCTGGGGAAGTACTTACTCCAACGGCCTGGTTAAATTAAGTATTGATACAGGGAGTGATAAAACAATATCTGTTTAAGGATATAACAATCATAATATCATTTGACTTTATAACCGATAACGAGTTGCTTGTTGGCACAAATACAGGTTTATTACATTGCAGATTAAAAGAATCCGGTGAAGTTGAAATCATCCGCCCTGTTTTAGAAATTCCTGAATCAAAGGTAACCTGCATTCAGAAAATGAGGAACAAGCCGGGATTTTATATTGCAACAGAAAATGATGGTATATTTCAACTCACATATAATGACAGCCAGTTTAAGGTTAAAAAACTAATCGCAAATACAGATTTTGACTTCACCGATATTCAGGAGATATATCAGGACAGCCAGTCAGATTTATGGTTATGTTCTAAAGGAAATGGGCTGATCAGAATGAGTTATTCCGAATCGGGGGAGTTAACAAAGACTATTTTTTTTAATAAAACCAATGGGTTTGTATCAGATAATGTAAAAACTGTATTTGAGGACCGCGAAGGAAATATCTGGAGTGGTAATTTTGGTAAGGGATTAACACAAATTACACCTAAAACTTTTTCAGTCTATACATTTGGTAACCCTTTATACGGGAATAACATATTTTCAATCTTCCTGAATCGCCAATACAGATGGATAGGAACTGAAAATGGCCTGGTAAAAATGGATCAGTCGACGGGAAAGGTTGTAAAGTTTTACGGCAAAGGCAGCGGATTACCGAAAGATACAGTTACAACGATTTATTCAAAAGATGGAAAAGAGCTTTGGATTGGAACAGGAAGAAATGGTGTATTCCGGATGGACGTTGGGAATGAGAGAATAATTAAATACCCTGTTGAGAGTGGTGTACTTGAAAATTCTGTAACCATCATAACAGGCATTGGGGAACAGGTTTGGGTAGGTACAAAAAAAGGATTATGGAATATAAATTCAAATACAGATGGTAAAAATTGGTATTCAATTAACCGGGGCGGTTTACCTCATAATTATATTAACTGTTTATTTGTAGACAGAACTGGTAAAGTATGGATAACCACTCCAGGTAGTACTCTGGCATATATTCAGGATGAGAAGGTCGTTAAAATAGCTCTGAATTCCGTTAGCGGCAATTTAACATTAGGTCCGATCATTGAAGACAGTGACTCCAGGATTTGGGTAGGATCTAACGGGAATGGTGTTTTTATGATACAATCCGATTCTATTGTTAATCTTACGGCAAAAGAAGGTCTTTTATCCAATTATTGCTATTCGCTTACTTGTGATGATCATAAAAACATTTGGGTAGGTCATAAAAATGGATTAAGCAGAATAAGAACAACTGATTATTCGGTAAAACCAATACAACATATTAAAAATCAAACAGAAAATTATCAGTTAATCCAAATGCAGTTTTTAAAGATCAACTGGGCAAAATCTGGTTCGGATCGTCTAATGGTCTGATTTCGTATGATCCGTCAATGGAATCTCCCCGTCAGATGCCACCTGTTTTAGGAATTACTTCAATAAAGATTAATGATGTGGAAAAGGATATTTCTGATAAAATAGTTCTATCACCCGGCAATTACAAAATAAGAATTGATTTTTTGGGCGTCAGTTTAAAGGAGCCTGCAATGGTTAACTATCAGTATAAACTGGAAGGATATGATCAATGGTCAGAAATTACAAGAAACACAGGTATCACATATAATCATCTAACAGAAGGGGATTATACATTTGTTTTAAACGCCTCAAGCGGAGATGGTGCAGTATCCGAAAATCCTTTGACCATAAGTATTATCATAAAAAAACCTGTCTGGAAGAAATGGTGGTTTTTCCCCATAAATGTCCTTCTACTGATCATCCTGACTATCATTTATGTAAAAAGACGTGAATACAGATTTCTGGCTGAAAAAAGAATACTTGAAGAAAAAGTCAGGGAACGGACATTTGAAATTCAAAGCCAGAAAAATGAAATTGAGTTGCAACGGGATACGATTGATGAAAAAAATGCCAATATCACTGCAAGTATAAAATATGCAAGCCACATTCAAAATGCTGTTTTACCTCCCATTGAACTNATAGATAAATTATTACCCGACAATTTTATCTTAAGTAAACCAAAAGACATTGTAAGTGGTGACTTTTACTGGCTGGCAGAAAAGGATAATAAAATTGTCTTTACTGTAGCTGATTGTACCGGACATGGAGTCCCGGGAGCATTTATGAGCCTCCTGGGTATTACATTATTAAATGAAATAGTAAATATTCAGGGAATCACAAGATCAGATGCAATAATAACAAAGCTACGTGAAAATTTAATACATTCCCTACAGCAAAGCAGGAAAGATATTCCCACCTCGGATGGATTTGACATAGCTTTATGCGTTCTGAATCAGCAACAAAAAAGAATACAATTTACCGGAGGGCTGAATAATCTTGTTCACATTCGTGATGGAAAACTGGAAGTATTCAGGGGAGATCGCTGTTCCGTTTGTGTGGTATATAAAAATTCTGACCTTTTTACAATGAAAGAATTTGAATATAAAAAAGGAGACGTGTTTTACCTCTTTTCTGACGGATATCAGGATCAGTTTGGAGGGGAGCATGACAGAAAATATTTTGTTCACCGGTTTTATACTGAGTTGCTGGACATACACAGATTGCCAATGTTAAAGCAAAAAGAAATACTGGAAAAAAATCATAAGGAATGGATGGGAGATAATGAACAAACAGATGATGTTACTGTTATGGGTATCCGATTATAAGAAACAGAGTCCCGCTATAGTACCAAAATTCAAATGAAGGAGGACCTTAATAGATTGTCAGTTGAAGCCCTGGGGAAATTATTCCCAATTATAATTGCAGAGTACGATCCTGAATGGAAAATCCTGTTTCTTTCCGAAAAACAGATTGTTAAGAAGGCAATAGAATCCGATAAGATTCTTAGTATCGAACATATAGGGAGTACTTCAGTTCCCGGACTATGCTCAAAGCCTACTATCGATATTATAGTTGAAATAAAAGATGAAGCCGATACAGTGCAATTGATTGAAAACTTGAAACAGATCGGATATCATTTCATTCCGAAGCCTGAAAATCCGGCTCCGCACATGATGTTTGCTAAAGGATATTCTGAAACCGGATACACCGGGCAATCCTATCATATTCATATAAGATACAGAGGTGAATGTGATGAATTAATCTTCCGTGATTACCTGATCAGGAATCCTGAAGCTGCACGGGAATACGGTGAATTAAAAAGAAGATTATCCATTGTCTTCATTAACGACAGGGAGGCTTATACAAATAACAAAACAGATTTCATTAAAAAAATTATAAAGAAAGGCCGGGAAGAATTGAAGAATAAACCCTATTTTTAAGTTTATTAAACAATATAATATTTATTACAAATGATAAAAAAAATTATCTGTTTTTCAATTCTGACACTGATGATTGAAAGTGCCGGTACCCTTGTTTTTGCTCAGAATAATCAAAAAAATGATTTTAATCCCATGAAAAGCCAATCTATTCCCCTTACCGGTTTTAAACATTCTGATGTTGGAAATCCTGCAATTAAAGGAACTCTGAAAGTTTCAGAGAATGGTTTTGATGTAACAGCGGGAGGTGCTGATATCTGGGGAGTTAAAGATGAATTCAACTTTGTATATGTTGAACGTACAGGTGATTTTGATATGGTATCCCGTATTGAGAGTCTCACTGCTCCTCATTTATATACAAAGGCGGGATTGATGGCACGCGAAGATCTCACAGCAGGTTGCAGACATATATATTTCCAGGTGTTCCCTGATAACAGTGCACGAAATAAAAACAACGGAGGTTATGAATTTCAGTATCGCCAGACCAAAGATGGTGAAATGAAAGCTATTTACCCAAAAAGCTTCACTGGCACTCCTGAATTCCCGATTTCATTTCCCAATACCTGGATAAGGCTTCAACGCGTTAAGAATGACTTCACAGGGTATTACAGCTCTGATGGAAAAAACTGGAAAGTCTATACAACTTTTACCCTTGACCTCCCGTCAAAGATCTATCTGGGTCTTGCAGTTACTTCTCACGACGTCAACCAGATAGCATCTGCAAGATTCGCAAATATCGGGGAAATTAAACATTAGCAGATAAATGTAATAAGTCATGACGATTGATCATGTTGCCATATGGACCACCCATCTGGAACGATTGAAGGATTACTATGTTGAATACTTCAATGGCAGTGCAAATGAAAAATACACAAACAGGGAAAAACATTTTGAAAGTTACTTTGTGACATTTGATTCAGGAACCAGACTTGAATTAATGCAGATGCCCGATATCCCGGAGAACCTCAACGACCCGATTGTGAAACAGCATCGGGGAATTATTCATTTGGCATTCGGAGTGGAAAATATGGATATGGTCAATGAAGAATTCAATAAATTAAAACATGCNGGATTTAAAATAATACGGGGCCCTCGTAAAACCGGTGATGGTTATTATGAATTTGAAACGCAGGATCCGGATAACAACAGGATTGAAGTTTCGGCCATTTTTGTAGAATGAGCTATTTAAAACCATGGTCAGAGCGATGCAGCAAAGCGATAGTGTNAGAGTACTGGAAATTTACCAGGCAGGCCTCGATACAAAAAATTCAACTTTTGAGACAGTTGTTCCATCCTGGGAAGACTGGGACTCAAGGCATTTAACTCATTCAAGATNTGTCTTTGAAGAAAATGGGCAGTTGTCGGGGTGGGTAGCACTTTCCCCTTTTTCATCAAGACAGGCTTATAAAGGAGTAGCCGAGGTGAGTATTTATGTCGATCCTCGTTGGCATGGAAAGAAAATAGCTTCACGTTTAATGGATCAAATGATTCAATCTTCTGAGCTCAATGGAATCTGGACACTGTTTTCAAGTGTGTTTCCGGAGAATGAAGCCACATTAAGACTCCATAAAAAATTTGGTTTCCGGATTATTGGAAAAAGGGAACGGATCGCACAGCTTGACGGAAAATGGCGAGATACGATATTATTAGAAAGACGAAGTTCTGTGATTTTTAATGAAAAGAATGCTTGAAGCAGGCAGTTTTGTGAAACTTTAATGATTGAGTATTAAATATCTATTTATGATGAAGGAAATAGCGGCTATTATTCTGGAAAACGACAAAGGAGAGTTTTTACTCGCTTTACGTGATAATAAACCCGGCATCCCCTTTCCAAATCACTGGGATCTGATAGGTGGTCATCTCGAAGAAGGAGAAACACCTGAAGAAGCGCTTATTCGCGAGGTAAAAGAAGAACTGGATATTGAGCTTAAGGATTACACTTTTTATAAAAAATATGAATGCTTTACCGGCGATGCTTATGAAAACACTAANTTTATCTACTCAGGGAAAATAAATATTCCTATAGAACAGATTACCCTTCTGGAGGGAGAACGGCCACAATACTTTTCAAGAGAAGAGATCCCAAATGTTAAATTTGCCAATATTATCAAAACAATAGTTATGGAATATATTTCTGAACATAATTAGTTTGAAACACTTAAAAATAGGATTTTAAATCATGATTAATAAAACAGATAATAACACTATGAAAAAATCAGTACTGATGGTTCTAATTTTTATTGGAGCAATTGCTAATTCCCAGAATATCATAGTCAAGTCGCCCGATAGTAAGATTGTCGTAACTATCAGCAACAACGAGAAACTGATTTATTCAGTTACATACAATGGAAGAAACATCGTCAATCCTTCTCAGCTGGGCTTCGAATTTAAAGATGAACTTTCAATGACCGGCAATTTCACAATTGTTGATCAATCAGTTAAAAATTTCAATGAGACCTGGGCCCCTGTTATAAAATCAAAGCACGCAGAAATTGTGAACAATTATAATGAACTACTGCTGGTATTGAAAGAGAAATCAGATCTGATGAGACAGATGGAATTTTATGTAAGAGCTTACAATGACGGCGCCGCTTTTCGTTACAAACTTTCAAGAAGTGCTAAAATCGGAGACAGACAGATCACTAAAGAATTAACAACATTCAGCATCCCTGATGATCCCAAAGCGTGGATAGTCGATTATAAGGGATACTCCTCTTCAAATGAAGCTGAGTTTTTTGTTCATCCCCTAAGTTTTCTCACAGACAAATCGATTGCAGGAATGCCAATGCTAATGGAATATGGCAATAATTGTTGGGTTGCGATTACTGAAGCAAAGATTGACAATTATGCTGCATTTTATATTGGGACAAATGGAGTTTCCAACCAGCTAACTACAAAACTCGTTCCTGTTCCGGGCGAACCTGAAAATGGTGTTAAAGTGCGTTTTGCCGATGAAGTTTATACACCATGGCGTGTATTGATGATTGGAGAAACACCCGGAATTCTGATTGAATCAGAGATTATCCAGAACCTTAACGATCCCTGCATCATTAAAGATCCTTCCTGGATCAAACCCGGAATTAGTGCATGGGATCACTGGTGGAGCGGTGAAGTGAAAATGGAGATGCCTGTTATAAAACAATATATCGACCTGGCTTCTGAAATGGAGTGGCCATATATGCTTGTCGACTGGCAATGGTACGGAAAATTCAATTCCCCGGAAGCAGATATTACCAGATGGGCACCTCAGATAAATATGCCCGGAATAATTGAATATGCAAGATCAAAAAATGTTAAGATCATTGTTTGGATCTATTCGAGTGATGTCAATCGCAATGCCGCTTATAAAAAGGCCTTCCCGCTTTATGAAAAATGGGGAGTTGCCGGAATAAAAATTGACTTTATGGACCGTGACGATCAGCAGATGGTCAACTGGTATCATGATATAATCAAGTGCGCAGCAGAGAATCATCTTATGGTTGATTTTCATGGTGCATACAAGCCTGATGGTATAATCAGGACCTGGCCAAATATGATCACCCGTGAAGGCGTAATGGGCAATGAATATTACAAATTTTCGAACAAAATGAGTCCTGAACATAACGTTAAACTTGCATTCACCCGCATGCTGGCAGGGCAAATGGACTATACACCAGGGGCATTCCTGAATGTTACCAAAGAACAATATAAGAACCAGACTCCAGCTGTTGTCTGGAATACACGGGCAGCAGAACTCTCTAAATTCGTAATTTACGAAAGCCCTTTAACAGTGGTCTGTGATCATCCCGACAATATTATTAATCAGCCGGGTTCTGATTTTCTTAAAATAGTACCAACCACATGGGATGATATTAAATTTATCAGCGGGTATCCGGAAGATTATGTGGCAATAGCAAAACTGAGCGGAGACAGATGGTTCGTTGGTGTAATGAATAACAGTGTTGGGAAAAGTGTCGAACTGAACCTTGGCTTTCTACCTGCCGGAAATTATGTGGCTGAAACCTGGAGTGACACTAAAAATTCGGATAAGGAACCAAAGGAGTTAAAAAAAACATTTCTTCCAATTAAATCACCCGGGACTTTTAAAGTAACAATGGCTAAAGACGGAGGCTTTGTTGCAGTAATTAAAAGAAAATGACTATGATGCATGATCCATACTTCTGTCTGGATTTATTATTAATATCTATAAATTGAATTTAATATTACGGTGCTCTGCACCTGTTACCAGATTTTCCGAAAACATTTCTACAAATATTTTGCGGCTCTGCCGCTATGAGTCCTGTCTGATTGGTGCAGGGCACCTTAATATTTGTAGAGAAATGTGTGCCATGCAGGTATAAGGTGCAGAGCACCGTAATATAATGAATAAATTATAATGAAAGTCTGGAGAAAATCGGATCAATACCCTCTTTTCGGAAAACGGACAACCCTGAATCTCGATGATTTTTTCGATCTCCCACGTCTAAAAGAATTATCTCCCGATCCTGAGTCTGATATTAATCTGATAATCGGACCCGGGGCATAACTTGCAGTATGGGATAGCTTGTACTGAATAAACACAAAAGAGTCATTTTAAGCAAGGTTGACCTGTTTGTAGATGCTACCCCCGTCACTTGACCCTTTCTGGATGACTGGAGAGCTCCTGAGTGCCTCCCTGTCGGTTTTGAGCCACAATGTTTTCAGGGCAAGACCGTGGTTTGAACCGGAAACCTGGGAGGAACGAGACGCATGGCCCGACTGGTGAACAGATGGCTTCCATTGCAGGTGTTAAACTTCCTGATGAGATACATAAATGTATTGCTCTTGCAGACAATGCATTATTGTTTTATACTGAACATACTTTATGGTATTCCGAAGGTGTAAGGGAACCTCTCAGTCAGCCGACCATGGAGCAGTGTGCACTTAAAGATATGTTTAAAAACCAGCTTAAAGTGTTGGTCCGATAGTATCTAAATCCTACAGAATTTATAATATTGCTTGATCAATTAAATGAATTGCAAATGTTAAAGTACTTCGAAATTGAAAATACAGTTATTGCGGAGCTGACTGACGAAAAGTTCATTATATCACAACCTCAGGATATTCTGGATCTGATTGGTGATTCGGTTTCGTATAATTGCAGCAGGTTAATGATCAGGGAGCAGAATCTTCATACAGATTNCTTCAGGCTTAATACCGGATTAGCCGGAGAGATACTTCAGAAGTTCTCAAACTACAATTTCAAACTTGCTGTTATTGGGGATTTCTCAAAATATAAGAACAAAAGCCTGCAGGATTTTATTCGTGAGAGCAATAAAGGCAGGAGTATCTTCTTTGTAAATACCAGGGAAGATGCTTTAAACAAAATGATCAGAAAATAGATTCAAGAGTTTTATCCGGCTCAGTCATCTTTTTATTCCTCTGTACTATTTTATATATATAATAACTTCAGATGAATAGGCAAATCTTATTATCATTAAGCACTTTATTTGTACTAATGCAAAAACTTTAAAATAGTTTATTTGTAGTTCTCATCCTTAGCCTTTAATGACAAGAAGCCATTTGGCATCGGGGATTCAACTGTAATCATTTTACCGGTTACAGGATGTGGAAATGATATTGAGCAGGCATGAAGCCTGACACGACGTATGAAATCAGTAGAAGCACCATATTTACGATCTCCGACTATCGGACAGCCAATATCTGAGAGGTGAACTCTAATCTGGTTTTTACGTCCGGTTTCGGTTCTTATATCAAGGAGTGAATAATTATCTATGTTTTTTATTGTTTTATAATGAGTGATGGCAAGTTTGCCCCTGGTTGCATCACTTACAGAATGCATCTTCATGGCATTATCTTCAATCAGCCAGCTTTTTATAGTGCCTTCAGGATTTTCAGGTTTCCCTTCAACCAGAGCAAAGTAATGCTTTTCTGTCTCTTCCCATTTCTCTTTTAAAGCATCCATCGAAATTTCCGATTTAGCGAGTAGAAGCACTCCTGAAACCTCTTTATCAAGCCGGTGTACAACGTAAGTTCTGACNTTTCCCTTGCTGAGGTTTTTCAAAAACTCCGATATAATCCATTGTATACTGGTGCTTCCATCAATACTCGAAGTATTAATACCAGCCGGTTTATCAATCACAATTAGGTCCTGGTCTTCATATAAAACAGGAAAAGGCAGGCTGGCTTTCGTTGCAATTCCGNCTCGCGGGCCGAAATCAACCGTGTCTCCCGGGCTCAACTGGTATGAATGCAGGGTTATTGATGTATTGTTAACACGGATAGTTCCGCTTTGCAGCATTTTTTTTATTCTTGTCCTTGGTGAATCGGGATACTGCTCAAAGAGAAATTCGAGTAAAGTCTGCGGTTTATTTATAGTTGTTTTCAAGTAGTTACAAGTTAAATAATAAAAGGTTAAAATAAAAAATCCACAAACCGCAAAGGTCGCAAAGGTTTTTCGCAAAGTACGCAAAGAGAAAAGAAAAATGCAAAGAAGAAAAGAAAAGGGAATCACCTTTGTGATCCGTAGTGAATCCTTTGTGTACCTTTGTGGTAAAGGAGACATTGGATCAAGAAGGAATTTTCTTAAATTGTATCTTTAAAATTAAATTAGGTAATATTAAGTTTCAATAATATTTGAAATGATGATAAGAGCNATTATTACAGGAGCAACAGGAATGGTTGGCGAAGGTGTTCTTATGGAATCTCTTCTTCATCCCGATGTGGAAAAGGTTCTGGTAATTAACAGAAAATCATGCGGAGTTACACATCCTAAATTAACCGAGATCATCCATGCCAATTTTTTTGACCTATCTCCAATTACTGAACAGTTAAACGGGTACAATGCCTGTTTTTTCTGTCTGGGTGTTTCTTCTGTTGGTATGAAGGAAGAAGAGTATTATTCATTGACTTATACACTCACCATTCGTATGGCTGAGATACTTGCAGGACAAAATCCGGATATGACTTTTTGCTATGTTTCCGGAGCAGGTACTGACAGCACTGAAAAAGGCAGAATGAGCTGGGCACGGGTTAAAGGAAAAACGGAGAACGACCTGATGAAACTGCCTTTCAAAAAAGCATTTGCGTTCCGTCCTGGTTTTATGCTACCAGATAAAGGGGCCAAAAACGTACATGGTTATTATGCCGTATTCAGAATTCTTTACCCGGCCCTTCGCGCATTATTCCCGGGATTTGTTTCAACTTTAAAAGAGGTCGGAGTAGCTATGATCAACTCAGTAACTTATGGCTATGAAAAATCCGTACTCGAGGTGAAGGATATTGTTGATCTGTCAAAAAGGTAAAGATTGAAACCGTGATTATAAAATCATATGCTATAAAATTCTAACTAAAATACTTCATTATGAGTCCATCAGTTTCATCGACAAAATCTCCTGCCTGGACAGGGATAGTCCGGCAGACAAAAAAAGTTCTGAAATGGCTGCTGCTTATAATTGTTTTGTTTTGTTGCATCTTCATTTACTGGAAATATTTTTATACTTACAGTGAAGGTTACCGTGCGGGACTATTGCAAAAATTTTCNCACAAAGGTGCCATTTTCAAGACCTATGAAGGTGAAATGATATTGAGCAGTGTGTCGAGCAACAGGGATGTAGCTATTGCCTCTGAAAAATTTCTATTTACTGTTACCAACAAAAACCTGATGAGGCAATTTGATACTCTCCAGGGAGAAACTGTTATCGTTCATTACAAACAAAAGAATTCGACCGTTTTCTGGCGTGGTGATTCGCCATATCTTGTTGACAGCGTAAAGGTTAGAAGATAATATCTATTTCATTACTTTCTTTAAGATCCCGAAAACACCTCTTATGAATGTGGCGCTTGTCAGGACTTTAACTATCTCATCCTGTGGTGCCTTGCTGCTTCTTCCGTAAGATGTCCTTGAATAGGGCCGGTTTTGTTGCATCTCNCCTTCTCCTCTTCTCCCACTCTCCCTCTCTTTCCTTTCTGCCTCATAAGCGGATTCCTGAGATATTGTGGCAACTTTTCTGCTGAGTATTTCGTAAGCACTCTCGGGATCAATAACCAGGCTGTATTTACGCACCAGATCAGATGAACTGTTAATTGCAGCGATTTCAGCCGCGGACAAAATGTCCATCCTGCTTTCCGGTGTCCGAAGCATTGTTGCAGCCAGAGGGGTTGGGATCCCTTTTTCATTCAGTGCTGTTACCAGGGCCTCGCCGATTCCGAGATTTGTAATGGTCTCATCCGTCTTGTAGTAGTCTGAAACGGGGTAATTCTCTGCAGACAGCTTAATTGCTTTACGGTCAACGGCTGTAAAGGCCCTTAACGCATGTTGAACTTTAAGTCCAAGTTGTGAAAGGACTCCATTCGGAACATCCATTGGATTTTGAGTGACAAAGAATATTCCGACACCTTTTGAGCGGATCAGTTTTACAATATTTTCAATCTGGTCGAGCAATGCTTTACTGGCTTGGTTAAATATAAGGTGAGCCTCATCGATAAATATAACTAATTCAGGTTTTGCCACATCACCCTTTTCCGGCATGTGACTATATACCTCGGCCAGGAGTGAAAGCATAAATGTGGAGAAGAGTTTTGGTCTGTCCTGTATATCAGTCAGGCGGATAATACTAATATATCCATTACCGTTTCTATCTACTCTCATAAGGTCCCTGACATCGAAAGAGATTTCACCGAAGAAAAGATCCGCCCCCTGCTGTTCAAGTTCAAGAATCTTTCGCATTATTATACCNGTTGTGGCAGTGGAAATTTTGCCATAATCCTTTTCAATTTCCTGCTTTCCCTCTTCAGTTACATACTGAACAACTTTTTTCAGGTCCTTCAGGTCAAGCAATGCCAGCTTGTTATCATCACAATATTTAAATATCACAGCAAGCACTCCCTCCTGTGTATCATTCAGATCGAGAATACGGGAAAGTAGTACAGGGCCGAATTCAGACACTGTTGCGCGTAATCTTACCCCATCCTGCTGAGAAAGTGACATCAATTCCACAGGAAATCCTTTAGCTGAATAAGGAAGGTTGATTTTAGCATGCCGTTCTAATATAAAAGGCTTCTCTTCGCCCGGTTTTGCAATGCCACTCAAGTCACCCTTCACATCCATTAGTAGCACCGGGACCCCTTTTGCAGACAATTGCTCTGAAATCACCTGGAGAGTTTTGGTTTTTCCTGTTCCTGTAGCACCGGCTATCAAACCATGCCTGTTCATCGTTTTCAAAGGTATTTTCACCTGCGCCCCGGCAATTGGTTGCCCATCAAGAATGGCACTGCCAAGAACAATACTATCGCCATTGCAAGCATAACCGTCAATAATCTGTGTTGTAAAGGAATTTTTTCTGTCCATAGCTTTAGTTTTTTTGTCTAAAAGAACCACGGTGCAATTTACACGTTTAACCAGTATTCACCAAGAACAAACAAACCCGATTTAAGGTTGAATTAATACAAAAGTATATTCTTAATTCTAAAGATCCGGATTAGGAATTATTAGAATTTTATAACTTTGACTATATCTAAATGAACTGATCCTAAAAGCAATCTAAAATCTAAACAAGAAAAAAATGAAAATAAAATTCAGAATAATTGCAGTAATTCTGTTATTCTCAGGGATTAGCCAATTAACGTTAAGCCAGGTACCTGACATTGAAAAAAGCCTGCGAACACATCCGGCCGACAGTACCCGGGGATGGAAAAAAGGAGGTGTATTCGCAGTCAACCTTGCACAAACTTCACTTACCAACTGGGCAGCAGGGGGACAGAATTCCTTTGCAGTAAATGGTCTGCTCAGTATCTTTGCCAACTATAAAATGGATAAATCTGTCTGGGTCAATTCCCTGGATATCGGATATGGCCTTCTGAAACAAGGTGGTACGGGTTACAGGAAAACTGATGATAAATTCGATTTTTTATCAAAATATGGATATGAAGCTTTCAAAANCTTCTATTATGCCGCCCTGTTTAATTTTAAAACACAGATGGCGACAGGATATAAATATACCGATACCGGCAGGGATAAGATATCCGACCTTTTTTCTCCGGCGTATCTTTTAGTAGCACTTGGACTTGACTATAAACCTTCGGACCATTTCAGTGCATTTATTGCTCCTATAACCGGAAAACTCACTATTGTTACCGATCAGAAACTTTCAGATGCAGGAGCATTTGGGGTTAAACCAGGTCAAAAAACATTGGGTGAATTCGGAGGATACTTGAGAGCTATCTACACTAAGAATGATTTTAAAAGTGAATTTCTTAAAAATGTTTCCTTTACCTCCAAGATCGACTTGTTCTCTAATTACTTAAAGAATCCACAAAATATTGTCATAAACTGGGAAACATTAATAGCCTTTAAGGTGAATAAATTTATTTCTGCGAATATCAATACTCAGCTTATCTATGATGACAAGATCCTGATCCCAATTNATAGAAACGGAAATGGGACTATCGAGTCCGGCGAAGGAGTCAGATCAAAAATTCAGTTCAAAGAAATACTTGGTGTAGGATTTTCTTATAATTTTTAATACTCAATTTCTTAAACCTGTAATTATGAAACTAGTTGATGAATTCAAAACATTTGCAATGAAAGGAAACGTAGTCGATCTGGCCGTCGGTATAATTATTGGCGCTGCTTTTGGTAAAATTNTTTCTTCTCTTGTGAGCGACATCATCATGCCTCCTCTGGGGCTGCTTATCGGTGGTGTAACTTTTACTGATCTTAAAGTTGTTATGAAAGCGGCAACAGAAGGNCACCCTGCTGTTAACTGGAATTATGGCAACTTCCTGCAGGTAACTTTCGATTTTCTGATTGTTGCTTTTGCNGTGTTTCTATTAATAAAAGCAATAGTATTAGCGAGAAGAAAAGAGGAAAAAGCTCCTGCAGCACCGCCAGTACCGTCAAAAGAGGAAATTCTTCTTACAGAGATCCGCGACTTACTGAAGAAATAATATTCGATTTATTAATTTAGGGAGGTGCCAGACTGCAGGGGTGGCTTACCCCGAAGGGGGGAGGTGTTTGGCTTTTTCGATGCCCCTTTTTTTTTATTAAATAATTCCCGTTATAAATTTTATCAAATAAATTTACCTTGTATTAAATAAAATTTCTGATGAAATCAAAAAAACTGATTCTGATTGCCTTTTCATTCAACCTTCTCTTTCTGACCAGTTTCCTGTTATTCGGACAGGATAAGCCATCAGGCTTGAAGATCTGGTTCAACCAGCCTGCCCAAAACTGGAATGACGCATTACCGGTTGGTAACGGACGATTGGGAGCTATGATCTTTGGTGGTGTTGAAAAGGAACACCTTGAGATTAATGAAGCTACCGTATGGACCGGTGAACCACGATGGGATGCTAATCCTGAGGCTCTCAAAAGCCTGCCAAAAGTACGGCAACTCCTATTCGAGGGAAAATACAAGGAGGCAGAACTATTGGCACAGAAAAGTATTTTAGGACAGAAACCACGAAACCCGGCTGCCACATATCAGGCTCTTGGAGACATTTACATTGACTTTGGACCTCAGCCTGGGATTACAAACTACCAGCGTGAACTCAATATTGAAGAAGCAGTGGCAAGAGTTTCATATACTGCCAATCAGGTAAATTATTTCAGGGAATTTTTTTCCAGTTCTCCGGATCAGGCCCTGGTAATAAGACTTACTTCAGACAAAACCGGGTCCATCAATTTTACTCTTCATCTTTCACGCCAGGGGAATAAAGCTAAACTTATAGCAACAGGTAACGAAATCGTTATGAATGAACATGTGGGCGATGGAATCGGCGTGAAAATGTTCTCACGACTTAAACTGATTTCTGAAGGAGGCATCACAAGTTCAGGCGGTGATAGTATCAGAGTGGAAAAAGCAAATAGTGTAACCATATTTCTGACAGCCTCAACAGATTACTTTGGCACAGATCCGTCTGTCATAACCGCAACACAAATAAATGCGGCTGTAGATCGTGGGTTTACTGAAGTGAAAAAGTCTCATATAACTGATTATCAGTCACTTTTCAAACGTGTCGATCTTGATCTTGGTTCAAGTGATGGAAATTACTTTACCACTGACGCCCGGATTGCTGCCATGCAAAATGGATATATTGATACTGATCTGATAGAATTATATTATCAGTTCGGAAGGTATCTGCTTATAAGCAGTTCACGTCCTGGTAGCCTGCCTGCTAACCTTCAGGGTATATGGGCTGATGGTTTGCGTCCTCCATGGAGTGCAGATTATCATATTAATATTAACATACAGATGAATTACTGGCCTTCTGATATTACAAATCTTGGTGAATTACAGGAGCCATTTATAGACTTTATTGATGCCCTTCGCCCAAATGCACGACGTACTGCCAGGGAAGTTTATGGCATGAAAGGGATTGTTGCACATTACACAACAGATCCATGGCATTTTACTGAACCAACAGGATCAATCGGTTATGGTATGTGGCCGATGGGAATTGCCTGGAGTTGTCAGAATATCTGGGACCATTACCAGTTCGGCGGAGACAAGGAATATCTCAGAACAAAGTCTTACCCGATTATGAAAGAAGCCGCTGAATTCTGTATGGATTGGCTGGTAGTTAATCCAAAAACAGGATATCTTGTTTCCGGTCCGTCAATTTCACCCGAGAACAGATTCAAAATTCCCGGAGGTGATGGAACTGCAAGTATGGTTATGGGTCCGACCATGGATCACATGATCATACGTGATCTGTTGCAGAACACTATTCAGGCAAGTATTATCCTTGATCTGGATAAACCTTTCCGCAGTAAGATGGAAAAGACGCTTGAGAGACTTGCACCGATCAGGATTGGATCAGATGGGCGAATTATGGAATGGTCTGAAGAATTTGAAGAACCCGAACCTGGCCACAGGCATATCTCTCACCTTTACGGATTACACCCGGGAAATCAGATTACACTACAGCATAATCCGGACTTCCTTGAGGCTGCCAGAAAAACTATCGAGTACCGTCTTGCAAATGGAGGCGGACATACCGGATGGAGCCGTGCATGGATAATCAATTTCTATGCTAGATTGAAGGACGGAAANAAAGCTTATGAGAATCTGCTCGCACTGCTGAAAAAATCTACTATGAATAATTTGTTCGATAACCATCCTCCTTTTCAGATTGATGGTAATTTCGGGGGGACAGCCGGTATAACGGAAATGCTGCTCCAGAGTCATGCAGGAGAGGTTGAACTATTGCCTGCTTTGCCTGATGACTGGAAGAAAGGATTTATTCACGGACTTATCGCCCGTGGAGGATTTCAGGTCGATATCGATTGGGAAAACGGAAAACTTAAAAATGCAAAAATCCTCTCAAAACTCGGAAATCCCTTGAAACTGAGTTATGCCGGCAAAGTCGTTGAAATAGCAGGTACCGAAAAAGGAAAAGAATATCAGTTCGGTGAAAATCTAAAGAAGTTAAACTAAAACCACAAAGTAACACTAAGGGTAACACTAACTAACACGAAGGAAAACAATAGATTATACATATTAGCTAAAATTACCCATGAAAAAATCAATCCTTATTACCATATGCCTGATTCCTATTTCCAATTGTTCCTTTTCACAAATGAAGCTCGATATTGAAATTATTGAAATCAGGAATAATACAGGAAATATAATGTTACAGTTCTTCGATGGAGAGGAAAAAGTACTTATCCAGGAAAAGAATCCGATAAAGGATCAGAAGTGTTCATTTTCCATTCCAAACCTTAATCCCGGGAAATATGCTGTCCGTTATTATCATGATGAGAATATGAACGGGAAAATGGAAAAAAACCTGGTAGGGAAACCAACAGAGGGTTATGGGTTTTCAAATAATGTAACTGGTAAGTTTGGCCCTCCTGCGTTTGAAAAATGGCTTTTTGAGATTACCGGAGATAAAAAGATTATACTCAAACCGACATATTAAGATTAAAAAGTCTGCCCCTTAAATCATAGAATGAAAAGGAAAATATTAATTTGCACCTTCAAAGACGGGACAAAGGGAATTATTTTGAGTCTTTAGTTCAAATTTTGAATTATAAATTAGAATTAAATGCTATGACCGGGAATAAATCTGCTGTTATCATCGGGGCAGGAATTGGAGGTATTGCAACTGCAGTCTACCTGGCTAAAAGCGGATATGATGTAAATGTTTTCGAAAAGAATTCGACTGCAGGTGGCCGCTGT
>JGI24134J36421_10000150_pt1 | contig 19519 bp, 16 predicted proteins | sample BarGraNGADG00312_FD_36421 | JGI IMG/M metagenome (IMG submission 36421) | reverse complement strand
GCGTCTCGAGTCCAAGAAGATCTCGAAGACCCAGTCGGTCACCTCGAACATGTCGCACGACATCGGTGCCCGCAACGTGCACATCGGTCCGTCGGACTACATCCAGTGGCTCGACGACCGCAAGTGGGCGTACGTGCGCCTCGAAGGTCGTGCCTTCGGCGAGGTCCCGCTGAACATGGAGTACAAGCTCGAGGTCTGGGACTCCCCGAACTCGGCGGGCATCATCATCGACGCGCTTCGCGCGGTGAAGATCGCCAAGGACCGTGGCATCGGTGGCGCGATCACCTCGCCCGCGGCGTACTTCATGAAGTCGCCACCCATCCAGATGGCCGACGACATCGCGCGAGCGAAGGTCGAGGCCTACATCCGCGGCGAGCTCGAGCGCTGATCGCCGCGCACTGACCGCGGTACGCAGGCACACGATCGCGTACCGTTACGGACGAAGGGTCGGGCTCCCGCCAGAGTCCGGCCCTTCTTCGTGCCCGAGCGACACCGGCTAGCCACCCACGAACCTGGTCCGGGCGCCGCGCCGGGTCGCCCTGTCGCCTCGATCGCCCGCCCTGTCGCCTCGATCGCCCGCGTCTTCCCTTGGTCGTCCGGCCACGACGCTAGCCTGACGCCGTGCGTGCTCTCAGAGAGCTCAGGGTCCTGCTTCGGCTGCAGGACTTCCGCCGCCTGTTCACGATCCGGCTGACCAGCCAGTTCGGCGACGGGTTGTTCCAGGTCGGTCTCGCCACNCTGTTCTTCTTCTCGCCGGAGAAGGCCTCCACCGCGCACGGCGTCGCGACCGCGTTCGCCGTGTTGCTCGCCCCGTTCACGATCGTCGGCCCGTGGGCGGGCGTGCTGCTGGACCGGTGGCGTCGCCGCCAGGTCTTGCTCGTNGGCAACCTGCTGCGGTTCGGCCTCACCCTCGTGCTCGCGTGGGCCATGGTCAGCTCGGTCGAGAGCCCGCTCGTCTACGTGCTGGCGCTCGTCATCCTCTCGGTCAACCGCTTCCTGCTCGCGGCGCTCTCGGCGTCCCTGCCGCGCGTCGTCGACGGCGAGCTGCTCGTCACCGCGAACTCGCTCGCCCCGACGCTCGGTGCCGGCGCGGCCGCGCTGGGTGCCGCCGTCGGCGTCGGGCTGAACAGCCTGCTCCACCTTCGAGCGGCGACCGCGGTCGTCCTCGTNGCCGCGATCGTCTTCCTCGCGGCCGCGCTGCTTGCGCTCCGGCTCGGTCGGGACCGGCTCGGTCCGGACCGGCGGCCGACCGGCCGGGAGCTCCTGGAGCAGCTCGGTCACCTGGCCAGCGCGCTCGCCGACGGCGCCCGGCACCTGGTCTCGCGTCGCACCCCAGCGAACGCCCTCGCCGTGATGGCGACCCACCGGTTCATCTACGGCGCGACGTTCATCGCCGCCATCCTCATCTCGCGCAACGTGCTCGCCGACCCCAACGACACAGACGCCGGGATCGCGGCCTTCGCGGCGGTGCTGGGCGCGACGGCCGTCGGCTTCGCACTCGCCGCCGTGGTCACCCCGGTGGTGCACGAATGGCTCAGCCCGCACCGCTGGATCGTCGTCTGCCTGCTGATCGGCGCTGCGAGCCAGCTGCTGCTCACGCTGACGCTGAACCGCGCCACGATGCTGGTCGGCGCCGCCCTGCTGGGCCTGGCCGTCCAGGGCGGGAAGATCGCGGTCGACACGATCGTGCAGCGGGACACCGACGACGAGTTCCGCGGCCGCGCCTTCTCGCTCTACGACGTCCTCTACAACGCGGCCTTCGTCGGAGCGGCCGCGCTCGCCGCGCTGGTCCTCCCGGACTCCGGGTACTCGCGCGTCGCATTCGCCGCCCTCGCGATCGCGTACCTCGTCGCGGCCGCGCTGTTCAGCCGGACCCGGGTCCGGCCGCTGCTGGCGGGAGAGAAGCTCGCTGCGCTGAGCCCGGCCGTCGAGAGCCCGGCCGTCGACGGTCCGGTCAGCGGCGAGGCCTGACGACCTCCCAGCTCGCGATCGGTCCCGGGACGACGACGAAGATCGGGTGCACCTCGGGAACGACGACGTCCGCCCAGCGGGCCAGGACATCGGGGCTGCGGACCGCAAGCTTGCCGCGGAGGTGGGCCCACTCGAAGGCGAGCTGCCCGTCGGTGACCTCGAGGCTCAGCCACGCGTCCGCCGGACCGAGGATCTTGCCGCGGTCGAAGGAGTAGCCGCGTCGCACCGCCTCGTCGACAATCCCGTGCAGGTAGGTCCTGATGGACGCCCCGGGGGCCGCCACCTCACGGAAGCGGCGCAGCTGCGGATGGTGGCGGTAGCCGCGGGTGGCGCGGGCGAGCACCTGCTGGGCCAGCAGTCCTTCACGCCAGCACGCGGTCAGTGCTTGGCGATCGAAGTAGCGCGGATGCACCGACCAGAGCCTCATCCGTGACCGGCCGCTCGAGGCACTCTCATCCGAGGCACTCTCATCCGCGGGAGGCCCACCACGCGAGCAGCGCCTCCCGGGCGGCCGGTGGGCCGAGCGGGCCCTGGTCCAGCCGAAGCTCCAACAGGAAGCGGTAGGCCTGGCCCACTGCCGGACCGGCCGGGATCCCGAGGATCTCCATGATCTGCACCCCGTCGAGGTCCGGGCGGATCGCGGCGAGCTCCTCCTCGCCGCGCAGCCGTTCGATCCGAGCCTCGAGCTCGTCGTACGCGCGGGCCAGCCGGTCGGCCTTGCGCCGGTTGCGGGTGGTCGAGTCCGAGCGGGCCAGCCGGTGCAGTCGTTCGAGCAGCGGCCCGGCATCCGTGACGTAGCGACGCACCGCGGAATCCGTCCACTGGCCCTCGCCGTATCCGTGGAACCGTAGGTGCAGCTCGACCAGGCTCGACACGTCCTTGACGGTCTCCTTGTCGAACCTCAGCGCCTTGAGGCGCTTGGCGGTCAGCTTCGCGCCGACGACCTCGTGGTGGTGAAAGCTGACCCCGCCGCCCGCCTCGAAGCGACGCGTCGCCGGCTTGCCGATGTCGTGCAGCAGCGCGGCGAGGCGCAGCACCAGGTCGGGGCCAGGGACCGCGCCGTCGGGCCCGGTCTCCAGGGTGATCGCCTGCTCGAGCACGGTGAGGGTGTGGTGGTAGACGTCCTTGTGGCGGTGGTGCTCGTCGATCTCGAGGCGCAGCGCGGGCAGCTCGGGCAGCACGTGGTCCGCGAGACCGGTCTGGACGAGGACCTCAAGGCCCGGCCGAGGCGCGGGCGACAGCAGCAGCTTGGTGAGCTCGTCGCGGACCCGCTCGGCCGAGACGATCGCGATCCGGTCGGCCATCTCGACGATCGCCCCGTGCGCCTGGGCGTCCACCGTGAAGCCGAGCTGAGCGGCGAACCGCGCCGCTCGCATCATTCGCAGCGGGTCGTCGTCGAACGACTGACGTGCCTCGCCCGGTGTGCGAAGCACGCGCCGCGCGAGATCGCCCAGACCGTCGAACGGATCGACGAACGTCATCTCGGGCAGCCGGACCGCCATCGCATTCACCGCGAAGTCCCGACGGGACAGGTCGCCCTCGAGCGAGTCGCCGAAGGCTACCTCGGGCTTTCGGGAGCCCGACCGGTAGGCGTCGGTGCGATAGGTGGTCACCTCGACGACGACGTCCCCACGCTTCGCGCCGATCGTGCCGAACGCGCGTCCGATGTCCCAGTGCGCCGATCCCCAGCGCGCGAGGATCGTCTCGCTCTCGGCCGGGGTCGCCGAGGTCGCGAAGTCGAGATCCGCACTGACGCGGCCGAGGAAGGCATCCCGCACCGGGCCGCCGACGAGCGCGAGCTCGTGACCCCCGGCGTGGAATGCCTCGGCCAGCTCAAGAGCCGCGGGCGCAAGACCGGCCAGCACGGCCAGCGCGCGGCGCTGGAGCGTGCTGGCATCGGAGCGAGGGTGAACGGTGGACACGACGACCAAGGGTGCCAGATTCCGCGGGTATGTGAGCGGCCGGAGCGCACCCGGATACAGTGGCGGCATGTCCAGCACGGCGCCCGCACCCGACCCGCACGGGGTGCCTGCGCCGCCCGGCGGGCACCCGCTGCGCCGCAGTGCGCGCGAGACCACGGCCCGTCCGGCGGGCTCGCACCTGCCCGTCGTGGACGAGACCTCGGCCGGCGGCATCGTCGTCCGAGCCGCCGCCGAGGGACACGAGGCCGCTGTCATCGCCCGCCGCAACCGAGCCGGTCGGCTCGAGTGGTGCTTGCCCAAGGGTCATCTCGAGGGCCTCGAGACGCCGGAACAGGCCGCGATCCGCGAGATCGCCGAGGAGACCGGCATCACCGGTGAGGTGCTCAGCTCGCTCGGCACGATCGACTTCTGGTTCACCGGCGAGGACCGGCGGGTGCACAAGGTCGTGCACCATTTCCTGCTGCTCGCGGTGGATGGCATCCTGACGACCGACCGCGACCCGGACCGCGAAGCCGAGGACGTTGCGTGGGTTCCGGTCGATGAGCTGGACGAACGCCTGGTCTACCCGAACGAACGCCGGCTCGCGGCCACGGCGCGCGCTGCCCTCGCCATGTGGCCATGACCGGCCGGTGGCGCCCCGCACGGCGAGCGCCGGCAGGCCTGCAGCGCGCGGCGAGAGCACTCGGTTCCGGAGCAGGGGTACTCACCTTGGTCCTCTTCGGCCTACCCGTCGCGCACGCCGCGCAATCGGCTTCCGCTTCCGTCACGATCGAGATCCAGGCGATCACTCCGCAGGTCGCCCGACCCGGCGACACGCTCACCGTCCGGGCGACACTCCGCAACCCCACGGCGGCACCCATCGACCAGATCACGGCCTCGTTGTCCGTGTACAGGTACGCCTTCTCGAGCCGCTCATCGCTCGATGGCTGGGAACTGCAGGCGAGCGACGGCTCGATCGGCACCATCGTCGTCTCCGACCAGGCGAAGGACCCCCTTGGCCCGGGCCAGTCGCGCGAGGTGACGCTCACCGTTCCGGCCGACTCCATCGGCCTGCTCAGGTCGCCCGACGGCTGGGGTCCACGGGGCCTGGCCGTGAGTGTCACGAGCGGCCGGGCCCGACTCGGGGTCGCGCGNAGCTTCCTGCTCTGGCTCCCGTCCGACTCCGTCCCGGCCACCCGGCTCAGCATCGTGGTCCCGTTGACCGAGGCACCCGGCGCCGCGGCGCCGTTCGGCCCCTCGAGTCGCCTGACCGCGGTTCTCGCCGCCACCGAGCAGCACCGTGACATCGCCTGGGCCGTCGACCCGGCCGTCGTGAATCGGGCCATCGTCGCCGTTGCCGCGGGGCGCGGCTGGCTCACCCGTTTCCACGCAGCGCTCCTGAGCCGAGACGTCTACTCACTTCCGTACGCCGACTCCGACGCCGCCGCGCTCGCTCACGCCGATCAGCCCAAGCTCTACCTCGACGCGGCGGCGATCGGCCAGCAGCAGCTCGAGTCCGCGCTCGGCGGCGCCAACGCGTCGCGCCTCGCCTGGCCGGCGAACAGTTCGCCCGACTTGTCGACGATCGATCTCGCCGCTCGATCCAAGCCCGCCGTGGTGCTCCTCGGCTCAGCGGATGTCGAAGCGGTCGACTCACTGACCTACACGCCGACTGGGCGCTCGCAGGTCACGACGCAGAGCGGCGACGTCGACCTCGTGCTCTCCGACGCGGTCCTCACCGGACAGCTCACCGATCCGGGCGGGCGGACCCCTGCCGTCGCGGCTCAGCGCGTGCTCGCCGAGACCGCGATGATCACCCGGGAGCGGCCGACGACGGCCCGGCACGTCCTTGCCGCCCTGCCACGCGACTGGCTTCCGGTGGTCGCGTCGACATCGGCGCAGCTGACCGCACTCGACAGCGCCCCCTGGGTCGACCTGACTCCGCTCGCCACCCTGATCGGTACACCGCCGGTCGACGTGCGGCACAACGCCTTGCCGTTCGCCGGGCCCGACCCGGGCGAGCTCTCGGCCGGCGACGCCGCCCGGATCGGCCAGGCCACCGTGGAGCTCGATGCGTTCGGATCGGTCCCGACCGATCGGGCCGCCGCCCTCGGTTCGCTCCCGACCGACCTCCTCGACCTCACCTCGGTCGGCTGGCGCGGCTACCCCGACGCTCGCTCCGCGGCGATCGACATCGCGCTCGCCAAGGTCACCGCGCTGACCGGTTCCGTCACCGTCGTGAAGAGCAGCGTCGTCAACCTCATCGCCGCCCGCGGGGAGATCCCGGTGAGCCTGCACAACGGGCTCGATCAACCCGCGCGCGTCCTCGTCCGGCTCCAACCCCGCAATGCACGTCTCGTGGCGACCGCTGCCGTCCCGGTCGAGATCCCCGCCGGCGAGACCGCGTCGGTGAAGGTTCCCGTGCACGCGGTCGCGAACGGCGATGTCGCAGTGGACGTCGTGGTGCTCACGCCCTCCGGTGCGCTCCTGATGACAGGTGATCGCTTCACCGTCCGCGGGTACGAGCCGATTGGGAGAACCTCGCGACCGCGGTGGTCGCCGTGTTGCTCGCCATCGGCGTCGTGATCGGAATCTTCCGGACGGCTAGACGCGGTCGAACGGAGACAAGGCTCAGCGTCGCCGAGGCGCGGGCCGAGACCGAGGATGCCCCGGGCGTGGCCGAGGAGATGGCGCTCACTGAGCCGCGAGACGAGGAGACGGTGCCCCGCGAGCAGCGAGACGAGGAGACGGTGCCCCGCGAGCCGCAGGACCAGGCAGGTGCGGAGCAATCCGGCGGCGACTCCAGTGACTGACGCATTNGTCACGGGATCGGCTCGCCTCGGCCGGCANGCGTCCACGATGGCCGCNGGNACGGCTGTCTCGCGGGTACTCGGCGTCGTGCGCACCTGGATGCTCATCGCTGCGGTCGGCNTCAACGTCGGCGCGGCGAACGCCTTCGATGTCGCGAACCGCGCGCCGAACTTCCTCTTCGCGATCATCGCGGGTGGCGTGCTCAACGCCGTGCTGGTCCCACAGATCGTCAAGGCGCAGCGCAGCGCGGACGGCCAGGACTACGTCGACCGGCTGCTCACCCTCGCCGGCGTGCTCATCCTCGGGATGACGCTCGTGCTGACCCTCGGCGCGACCGTCGTCGTCGGCCTGTACATCGACAATTGGACGCCCAAACTGACCGCCCTGGCCGTCGCCTTCGGCTTCTGGTGCATCCCTCAGCTCTTCTTCTACGGCCTGTACACGCTGCTCGGCCAGGTCCTCAACGCCCGCGAGCGCTTCGGCCCGTTCATGTGGGCACCCGTCCTCAACAACGTCGTGTCGATCATCGGCTTCGGGGCGTTCATCGCGATCTTCGGCCGGTACAGCACCACGGCGAACCCCAACGACCTGAGCTCGTGGACCAGCGCCAAGATTGCCCTGCTGGCCGGCACGGCGACCCTCGGCGTCGCGGCCCAGGCCCTCGTGCTCTTGATCCCGCTGCGCCGTGAAGGCTTCCACTGGCGTCCGCGCTGGGGATTCCGCGGCGTCGGGCTCGGCTCGGCCGGCAAGGTCGCCGCATGGACCTTCGCCTCCGTCCTGCTGGACCAGATCGGCGTGCTTCTGGTCACCCGGATCGCCTCCGGCGCCGCGCGGGCCGCGGGTTACTCGATCGACGTCGCCGGCAACGCGGCGTACACGAACGCGCTGATGATCTATCTGCTGCCGCACTCGCTGGTCACCGTGTCGATCGCCACGGCGCTGTTCACCCGGATCAGCGCCGCAGCGGCGGCCGACGACCTACCGGCGGTCCGCGGACAGATGTCGCTCGGGATGCGGACGATCGGTCTGTTCACCGTGTTCGCGACGCTGGCGCTCGCGGTCCTCGCGCTGCCCCTGACCCGCGTCATCCTGCTGACCTCGACATTCGTCGAGTCGGTCTCGGTCGCCCGGGTCCTCGTCGCGATGCTCATCGGCCTCGTCCCGCTGGGCGCCATGGTCCTGATGAAATGGGTGTACTTCGCGTTCGAGGACGGCCGGACGATCTTCCTGATCCAGGTCCCGATGACTTTGATCCTGGCCGGCGGCGCCTGGCTCGGATCGCTCCTGCTCCGGCCGCAGTGGTGGGTCGTCGGCATCGGTTCGGCGATGGCGCTGTCCAACCTCGTTGCCGTCCTGCTGCGGCTCGCCGGCTTGCGCCGACGTCTCGGCGGCCTCGACGGCCACCGCGTTCTCAACCTGCACATCCGCGCTGGGCTCGCCGCACTGGTCGCGGCCGGCATCGGGTGGGCCGTCCTTCGCTCGCTCGGCGACATCGCTGCACTTGGCCGCTGGGGTTCGTTCCTGGCGTGCCTGGGCATCGGTGGATTGATGCTCGGCATCTACCTCGCCCTGCTGCGGGCGATGCGCGTCCGAGAGCTGCAGGACATGATCGGCCCGCTGATGGCCCGGGTCCGCCGTCGCTGAACCGCATCGGCCGTACGGCGTCCGCGTAGCATGGGCGGCACGCATCGGAGGCACGCGGCAACGCGTGGGCACTAGGAGGTGGACCACTGGACGACGTCGTGGGACGGGGCACCCTGCTCGCCGGGAGGTATCGGCTCACCCGACCCGTCAGCGGTGACCTCCCCGGGGCGCGGGTCTGGGAGGCCCGGGACGAGGTTCTCGACCGCGAAGTCCGGGTCACGATCATCAGCGCCGGTCCCGTCGCCAAGGTGCTGGACGCCGCCAAACGGGCGGCGCTGATTGTCGATCCTCGCTTGGTCCGCATCCAGGACGTCGGCGAGTCCGGCGGCGTCGGCTACGTCATCACGGAAGCCGTTCACGGCCCGAGCCTGCAGGATCTCGTCGCGCCCGGTCCGATCGTCGCGAGCCAGGCCCGTGCCCTGGTCGGTGAGGCCGCCGCCGCCCTCGAAACGGCCCGACGCCGCGGCGTGCACCACCTCGCCCTGCGCCCGTCGGTGCTGCACCGCACCCTGGACGGCCGCGTCCTGCTGACCGGCGCCGCGATCGACGGAACCCTCACCGACACGACGCCCGGTGACGCCAGGTCGACATCGCGCGCCGACGCCGTCGGGCTGGTCGCCCTGCTGTACTTCGCGCTGACCGGGCGCTGGCCGGGCGTCAAGCTGCCCGGCCTGCCGGCGGCTCCCCACGTCAACGGCGCACCCGTCCCGCCCTCTGACCTCGTACCCGGCGTCCCCAACGACCTCGACACCCTGTGTGCGGTGACCCTCGGCCCGCACGACGACGGACCGCACAGCCCGGGTGAGCTCGTCCGCGACCTGGCGCCATGGCCCGCGATCAGCCTCGCGGATCCGCTCAGCCCCGGGGTACCTGGCGGGCCCGGCGAGTCCGAGCTCGCGGAATCCACCGCGATGATGGACGTTGCGGCGATCTTCGCCGACGACGACGCCGCGGGGGCAGCTCCGCCGGCCGTGCACAGCGGGGCAGCCGCTGCCTCGGGCGAACCGCGGAAGGTCGCCCGACAGTCGGTGCGCGCGACGCTCGACACGCCCGCGCCGGGGTCTGCCCGCCCAGGGACCCCGCCGCCGGCGGCGCCCGCTCGTCGACCCGTTCTCCCGCACCCGCCGGCCCCAGTGCCGCCGGCCGATCTCGGTGCCCCTGTCCTCGGTGCCCCTGTCCTCGGTGCCGCCGTCCTCGGTGCCGCCGTCCTAGGTGCCCCCGGCCTCGCGGCCGCTGGCCCGACCGGCCCGATCAGTGCGGCGGCGGCGCCTTCGGGTGGTCTCGAGTCGAAGTCGGCGAGCGCCGACACGATGCGGATCGACGCTTCCGGGCCGCCGAGCCCAGCCGCCTTCGCGTCGCCGAACCCACCCGCGTTCGAGCCGATCGCACGCACTCCGCAACCAGCGACAGGCACCCCGGGCGGCCCGGCGCCGTCGCTGCGCACCACGAGGTTCGACCCGACGCGTATGGTGCTGCTCATCGCGGCTGCAGCGGTTCTCCTCGGCCTCGTGCTCGCGATCAAGGCGATCACCGCGCCGCCGACATCACTCAACCCCGTGGCGCAAACGCAGACGGGCTCCACCTCGCCCTCGGGGAACGCGACCCCGTCGAATTCCGCGGCGCCGTCGGGCACCCCCAGCGGCTCGACCTCATCGACCNGCCCGGTGGGTAGCCCCATCGCGATCTCCGGAGCCCAGTCGCTCGATCCGCCACCCGGCGGGGACAACAACGAGCACCCCNACGAGGCGCAGCGCGCCNTCGACGGCGATCCGGCGACGTTCTGGCGCTCCCGCACGTACAAGAACGCCAAGATGCCCGGCAAGCCCGGGATCGGCTTCGCCGTGTCCTTCGCGCAGCCTGCGACGGTCAGTGCGGTGACCCTGCACGTCAACGGCACGGGCGGCCACGTCGAGATCCGAGCAACGGACCCCGGCTCGCCGAGGAGTGGACCGGTCCTGGCCGAGGGTGCCTTCGGCCCGGACGTGACGTTCACCTTCGCGCAACCGGTCCAGACCAAGTCGATCGTGCTCTGGATCACCGAGCTTCCGCAGACGGCAGACGGCAGCAACCGGATCGAGCTGACCGAGGTCCAGGTCTCCTGACGGGCGCGCGCCCGGTGGCTGTTCCCCCAACGGCCACCGACGCGATGCTCCGGTGGAACATTTCGGCCCTACGATCGGTTACCGCGCCATAGCACTGGACCACGACCCCTGAGGAACCCGTGAGCGAGCACACCTCCACCCCGCGCCAGCTGATCATCGTCGGCTCTGGGCCGGCCGGCTACACCGCGGCGATCTACGCCGCGCGCGCCGGGCTCAACCCGCTCGTGCTCGCCGGGGCCGTCACCGCCGGCGGTGCCCTGATGAACACCACAGAGGTCGAGAACTTCCCTGGCTTCCCGGACGGGATAGTCGGCCCCGAGCTGATGGAGAGGCTCCAGAAGCAGGCGGAACGATTCGGCGCCGAGATCGTGCTCGACGACGCCACGTCGCTCGCCCTCGAGGGCCCGGTCAAGACCGTGGTCACCGGCAATGGCGCGACGCACACCGCGCTCGCCGTCGTGCTCGCCACCGGCTCGGCCTACCGAGGGCTCGGCCTCCCGGACGAGAAGCGGCTNTCCGGCCGTGGGGTCTCGTGGTGCGCGACCTGCGATGGCTTCTTCTTCCGCAACCAGGAGGTCGTCGTCGTCGGCGGCGGTGACTCCGCGATGGAGGAGGCGACCTTCCTCACCCGGTTCGCGTCCAAGGTGACCGTGGTGCATCGCCGCGATGCGTTGCGCGCCTCGAAGATCATGGCTGATCGGGCGATGGCCGACCCGAAGATCGAGTTCGCCTGGANCTCCGAGGTCGCCGCCATCCATGGCGAGGACAAGGTGAGCGGCGTGCGCCTCCGCGACACCGTCACCGGCGAGGAGCGGGATCTCCCCGCCACCGGCCTGTTCGTCGCCATCGGCCACGACCCGCGCACCGAGCTCGTCATGGGACAGGTCACGCTGGACACCGAGGGCTACATCGAGGTCGAGGGCCGGACCACCGCGACGAACCTGCCGGGCGTCTTCGCCTGCGGTGACGCGGTGGACCACCGCTACCGCCAGGCCGTCACGGCAGCTGGCACCGGCTGCGCGGCAGCCCTGGACGCCCAGAACTACCTGGCTGATCTGGAACACCTCCCCACGACCGTGGCCGGAGACGAGAAGACCGAGGAGAACATCGTGCACACCACCGTCGCGGTCACCGACGAGACCTTCGACGCCGAGGTGCTGAGGTCCAGCGTCCCGGTGGTCGTGGACTTCTGGGCGCCCTGGTGCGGTCCATGCCGCCAGGTCGCGCCGGTGCTCGAGGAGCTCGCCGCCCAGTACGCGGGCAAGGTGAAGATCGCGAAGCTGAATACGGACGAGAACCCCGTCACGGCCGCGAACTACGGGATCATCTCGATCCCGACCATGAACATCTACTCGGGCGGCCAGGTCGTGAAGTCGATGATCGGCGCGCGTCCGAAGCCCGCGCTGATCGAGCAGATCGAGGCCGTGCTCGCCTGACCGGATGAGGGGCCCGCGTCGGCGGCTGGACCGCCGTCGAATGGCCGTCTGGCGCCGGTCGGACGCCCCGGACGGGTCTCGACGGCTCGTCGTTCGCGCCGAGCGACAAACCGCTGGCGCGCTCGTGGGACACTCGAAGCGTGACGACGTCATCGACCGGCGCCGAGCCTCTGCTGGCCGCGCCCACGGAAACGGCCGGCACCCGGCTCGATCCGTGGCTGGGCGCCTATGCCGAGCGTGCCCATGGCATGCGTGCCTCGGAGATCCGCGCCCTGTTCGCGGTCGCCTCGCGGCCTGAGGTCGTCTCGCTGGCCGGCGGGATGCCGTTCCTCGACGGCCTGCCGATGGACGTCATCGCGGACGTCGCGAAGCGCGTCATCACACAGCACGGTGCGATGGCGCTGCAGTACGGCTCGGGACAGGGTGACCCGACGCTTCGGGAGCAGATCCTCGACGTGATGCGGCTCGAGGGCATCACCGCGCACCCGGATGACGTCGTCGTGACGACCGGTTCGCAACAAGCCCTTGACCTTGTGACGCGCATCTTCATCAACCCCGGTGACGTCGTCATCGCCGAGGCGCCCAGCTACGTCGGCGCCCTTGGCGTGTTCCGCGCCTACCAGGCCGATGTCGTCCACGTCCCGCTCGACGAGCACGGCCTGGTCCCGGAGAGCTTCGAGGCCGCGCTCATCCGGCTGGCGGCCGAGGGTCGCCGGGTGAAGTTCCTCTACACCGTGCCGAACTACCACAACCCCGCCGGCGTGACCCTGTCCGCTGAGCGCCGGCCGCGCATCCTCGAGATCGCGAAGCGGTTCGGCGTGCTCGTTATCGAGGACAACCCCTACGGCCTGCTGGGCTTCGACTCCGAGCCGCTCCCCGCTCTGCGCTCGATGGACGACGAGGGCGTGATCTATCTCGGGTCGTTCTCGAAGACCTTTGCCCCCGGCTACCGGGTGGGCTGGGCGGTCGCCCCGCACGCGGTGCGCGAGAAGCTCGTGCTCGCGAGCGAGTCCGCGATCCTCTGCCCGTCGAACGCCTCACAGGTCGCGATCTCGATCTACCTGTCCACCTGTGACTGGCTCGGCCAGATCAAGGCCTACCGCGAGATGTACCGGGAGCGCCGCGACGCGATGATCGGCGCGCTCGCCGAACACCTGCCGGACGCATCCTGGACGGTCCCGGACGGCGGCTTCTACACCTGGGTCCGGCTGCCCGAGGGTCTCGACTCCAAGGCGATGCTGCCCCGCGCCGTCACCGCCCGGGTCGCCTACGTTCCCGGGACGGCCTTCTACGCCAACGGCGAGGGCCAGGACCACTTGCGGCTCTCCTTCTGCTACCCGACGCCGGAGCGGATCCGCGAGGGCGTCCGTCGCCTCGCCGGCGTGGTCGCGGCGGAGTCCGAGCTGGTGAGCATCTTCGGGACGACGGCCGGCGAGGTGGACTCGACGATCGGGTCGCCCAGCCCGGACCTCGCCTGAGCCGGCAGCCGGCAGCCGGACCGAGCGTCCGCACAGAGTCATCCCCAGCGATCCGACGGAGGAACCCGAGCCCGTGACAGCAGAACAGGACGGCGCACCCGCGCTCGCACCGGCCGCGCCGCGCACTGCCTCGCCCGAGGCGTCGCCGAACCCTGGCCTCGGCTCACCGCGCGTCGTCGTGCTCGCGGGCGGCCTCTCGCACGAGCGTGACGTCTCCTTGCGCTCGGGCCGCCGCGTCGCCGAAGAGCTGCGCGGCGTCGGCGTGGAGGTCGCTGTGCACGACCTCGACGCGGACCTGCTCCCCCTGCTCGACCAGGTCCGCCCCGACCTCGTNTGGCCGCTGCTGCACGGCTCCACCGGCGAAGACGGCTCGGTCCGCGACCTGCTCGAGCTCGCCGGCGTGCGCTACGTGGGCACCGATCCGCGCGGCAGCCGCCTGGCCTGGGACAAGCCGATCGCCAAGACGATGGTGGCGCGGGCCGGGATCGCGACTCCCGAGTTCGTCGCGCTGCCGCACAGCCTGTTCCGTGAGATCGGCGCGACGCGGGTGATGGATGCGTTGGTCCGCCGCCTCGGCCTGCCGCTCGTGGTCAAGCCCGCCCGCGGCGGCTCGGCCCTGGGCGTCTCGCTCGTCACCAGGCCCGAGGACCTCCCGCGCGCGATGGTCGAGTGCTTCTCCTACGGGGACGTCGCCCTGGTCGAGCGTGCGGTGCTCGGGACAGAGGTCGCGGTGAGCATCGTCGACGACGGTGACGGGCCGCGCGTGCTGCCCGCCGTCGAGATCGTCACCGAGGGCTCCTACGACTACGACGCGCGCTACAACGCCGGCCGGACCGAGTACTTCGCGCCGGCGCGGCTCGACCCGGCCGCGGCCGCGGCGGTGGCCCGCACGGCGCTGACGGTGCACGAGGTGCTCGGGTTGCGGCACGTGTCGCGCACCGACCTGATCGTCGACGACGCAGGCACGCCGCACTTCCTCGAGGTGAACGTCGCACCGGGCATGACCGAGACCTCGTTGCTCCCGCAGGCGATCATCGCCGAGGGCGCCGAGCTCGGCACGCTGTACCGGGCGATTGTCGAGAACGCGCTGCGGAACTGAGCCTGCGCGGGTCGCCCCAGCGCGGCGCTAGCGCCGGAGCGCCCCTGGGTCCTCCGGGGTGATGATGCCGAGGATCCGCTGCAGGTCTTGAAGGCTGGCAAACTCCACCGTGACCCTGCCTTTACTCTTTCCGAGTGCGATCTTGACCCTGGTATCGAGGCGGTCCGCGAGCCGGGCAGCGATGTCGTCGAGCATCGGGTTCTTGTCCCCCGGTCGAGGCTGGGCACGCCGCGCCCGCGGCTCCTCGTCGCCGCCGAGCGAGACGATCTCCTCGGTCGAACGCACCGAGAGGCCCTCCGCCACGATCCGCTGCGCCAGGCGCTCCATCGCGGAGGAGTCGGGCAGTCCCAGCAGGGCTCGGGCGTGCCCGGCCGACAGCACCCCGGCCACCAGTCGCCGTTGCACGGGCGGCGGCAGCTTCAGCAGCCGCAGCGTGTTGGTTATCTGCGGACGTGACCGAGCGATGCGCGCCGCGAGCTCCTCGTGGGTGCAGCCGAAGTCGTCCAGCAGCTGCTGGTAAGCGGCCGCCTCCTCGAGCGGGTTGAGCTCGCTGCGGTGCAGGTTCTCCAGCAGCGCGTCACGGAGCAGGTCGCCGTCCTCGGTGTCCCGGATGATCGCCGGGATCGTCGACAAGCCGGCCGCCTGGGTGGCACGCAACCGGCGTGCGCCCATGATCAGCTCGTAGCGGGCCGGTCCACCGCCGTCGGAGACCGGTCGCACCACGATCGGCTGCAGGACGCCGATCTCCTTGATGGAGGCGACGAGCTCGGCGAGGGCATCCTCGTCAAAGGCCTGGCGCGGCTGCCGCGGGTTCGGCGCGATCTCGTCGACCGGGAGCTCCGCGAAGTACGCGCCCGGGACCGGCACGAGACCCTCCAGCAGCGTTCCGCGGCCGTCGCCGTGCGACGGGGCGGCGTCGGCGTCGCCCTCTGCCCGGACCGGGCGTGACCCCGGGAAGAACACGTCGACCGGGCGAACGCCCTCGCTCGGGCCGGTCGGGATCAGGGCGCCGAGGCCGCGGCCAAGGCCGCGCCGCTTCTGGCTCATGAGGTCTCCTTCTTCTGCGTCATGCCTGCTCGGAGGCCTGGTCCGGTTGCGGTGCCGCGCCCCGCTCGGCGATCTCGCGGGCGGCCTCGAGGTAGGCGAGAGCGCCGCTCGAGCCGGGATCGTAGGTCATCACGGTCTGCCCGTACGACGGCGCCTCCGAGACCCGGACGGAGCGCGGCACTACGGTGCGCACGGTCTGCGCGGGGAAGTGCTCGCGCACCTCCTCCGCGACCTGATGCGAGAGGTTGGTGCGCGGGTCGAACATCGTCAGCAGGATCGTCGAGACGTGCAGACCCGGGTTCAGGTGAGCCTGGATCAGCTGGATGTTCTTGAGCAGCTGGCTCAGTCCCTCCAGCGCGTAGTACTCGCACTGGATCGGGATGAGCACCTCTCGGGCCACCACGAAGGCGTTCACGGTGAGCAGTCCGAGGCTGGGCGGGCAGTCGACCAGCACGTAGTCGAGCGGCTCCTCGCCGCGGGCGTGCTGATCGGCAAGGTAGGCGTCCACGGCGTTCCGGAGTCGTGACTCGCGCGCCACCATCGAGACCAGCTCGATCTCGGCGCCGGAGAGGTCGAGCGTCGCGGGCACGCAGAACAGGTTCGGCACGTCGGGCGACGGCTTTGTCACGTTCTCGATCGACTCGCCGTCGATCAGGACCTCGTAGATCGAGGGCGTGCCGGCGCGGTGGTCGATCCCGAGCGCCGTGGAAGCGTTGCCCTGCGGGTCGTTGTCCAGCACCAGGACGCGCAGTCCCGACTGTGCGAGGGCCGCGGCGAGGTTGACGGTCGTCGTGGTCTTCCCGACGCCGCCCTTCTGGTTCGCGACGGTGATGATCCTGGTCTTGGGCGGGCGCGGGAACCGTCGCCCGCGCAACTCGATCCGGCGCCGCGCATCCATGGCGAGCTCGGCAGCCAGCGGGGTGCTCTCGTCGACATCCGGCAGACTCGAGACCAGGGCGGCGCGGCGTTCGTCGTCGACCCACGCGGTTGCCCGGGCGGCTGCTGTTTCACGTGAAACGACTGCCATCGACGCCGCCTCGCGCTCGCCCACCGACTCCTCCACCACGTCTCCTGCCACCCGTCCTGCTCTTCCGCTCGCTCCGGGTCCCACGGTCCAGAACGACCGAGGTACCGCTGCGCGCGTCATCCGGCTACCGCTGTCCAGTGTGAAGCACGATCCGGACCACCGTGGTGCTNTCCACGCCGTGGATNGTGCGCGCCTCGAGAACCTCNGACGACACCACGCCGAGCTTGCGCAAGACGTGCCGCGCNTCGGCCAGCTCCTCGGCAGCCCGCTGCCCCTTGAGCGCCACCAGCACGCCACCCGGTTCGAGCAGCGGCAGCGTCCAGCATGCCAGCCGNTNGAGCGGGGCGACCGCCCGTGCCGTCACTCCCCGGCCGGAGAGCGCCCCGACCAGATCCTCGGCGCGGGCGCGNGTGACGACGACGTTCGCAAGACCGCAGGCCTCCACGACCTCGGTCAACCATTGTGTCCGGCGCTCCATCGGCTCGACCAGGACCACTTCTTGCCCCGGCCGCATCGCGGCCAGCACGATTCCCGGGAGCCCTGCCCCCGAACCGACGTCGATCAGCCGGCCTTCGGTCGGCATGAACGGGACGATGGCGGCTGAGTTCAGGGCATGGCGCTCCCAGAGCTTGCCCAGCTCCCGTGGCCCGACCAGCCCGCGCTCGATGCCCTCGGTCGCAAGCATCGCGAGGAAGGTCGACACCGCCGGGAAGGCAGGGCCGAAGAAGTCCCGGACGGCAGCCGATCCCTCGAGGGGATCAGAGGCCGATGTTTCACGTGGAACTGCCTCGACGGACGCCCTGGCGTCTCCGGCCTCGGCCTCGGTGGCGTCGCGAGCCTTCGGGCGCCCGGCCGCCCCGGCCTCGCGACCGGAAGCCACCCGTCCGCCGGAGCGACGCAGGGAACCCTCGTCCTGCTTGCGCACCACCGGTCAGACCGGGCGGATCACGACGCGACGCGTGGGCTCCACGCCCTCCGAATCGCTCGAAAGTCCCGCCGCTGCCACCGCGTCGTGCACAACCTTGCGCTCGAACGGGTTCATTGGCTCGAGGGCGACCGGGGTCCCCTTCTCGCGAACCTCGGCGATCGTTACCTCCGCGAGCGCGGTCAGCTCCACCCGCCGGGCCGCGCGGAAGCCCGCGATGTCCAGCATCAGGCGGCTCCGTTCGCCGGTCTTCGCCTGTACCGCGAGCCGCGTGAGCTCCTGCAGCGCGTCGAGCACCTCGCCGTCGGTGCCCACCAGCCTGCGCAGCCAACGCTCCGAACCGTCCTCGCCGACAATCGCGAGCGCGGCCCGGCCATGGTCGACGTCGATGTCGATGTCACCGTCGAGGTCCACGATGTCGAGCAACTCCTCGAGGTAGTCCGCGGCGACCTCGCCCTCTTCCTCAAGCCGCCTGGTCAGCGAGCCCTCCACCGGCGCGTCACTCTCGTCGCGGGGCTCGCCCACCAGCGTGGCGTCTTCTGCTGCTGTTTCTGTCATGTCTGCTCCTTCGCGGGCCTGAGTGATCAGCCGTGATTCAAGGTCTGGAGTGGCGTCGGCGCGCACGTCAGGTTGGGTCGACGCCCGCAGCGGCGTCGCCCTCTGCCGAGGTGTCGCCGCTCGGTGGGTTGTCGCCACTTGCGGGCTTGCCCTTGATGCGGTCCTTGCGTTTGGGCTGCACCCGCTGGCCGCCCGGTTTCGGCTGCTCCGCCGGTCCAGGCGCGGTGGCCGCCGCGGCGTCCGGCTGCACGCCCTTGCGCGCCTGCCGCTCGCGCAACGCCTTCTCCGCTTCCGAGCCAGGAGTCGGCATCCTGCGGATCGTGTAGAACTGCTGGCCCATCGTCCACAGGTTCGTCGTCGTCCAGTACACGAGCACACCGATCGGGAAGTTCACGCCGCTGAACGCGAACATCAACGGCATCGCGTACAACATGATCTTCTGGTTCTGCGCCATCGGGCCCTGCATGGCACTCGCCGGCATGTTCTTCTGGGTGAGCTGCTTCTGCGTGGTGAACGTAGTGACCGACATCGCCACGATGAGCAGGCCGGTCACGATCTTCACGCTGGTCAGGTGCGTGCCCAGGAAGTACTCCGAAAGTGGCGCGCCGAAGAACGTCGCCTTCTTCGCTTGCAGGGCCAGATCTGTGGTGAGAGAACCGATGCCGGTGCCCTTGCGGACGCCGTTGTTCAAGACTCGGAACAGGGCGAAGAAGATCGGCGCCTGGGCCAGAATCGGGAGGCAGGAAGCAAACGGGTTCGTCCCGTGCTTGCGGTACAGCTCCATCGTCTCGCGGCTCATCGCCTCGCGTGAGGCCGGGTCCGACTTGCCCTTGTACTTCTTCTGGATCTTCTGCAGATCCGGCGAAAGCGCCTGCATGCCCCGAGTGGCGTGGATCTGCTTGACGAACAGCGGGATCAGCACGATCCGGATGACGACCACGAGGCCGACGATGGACAGGATCCACGTCAGGCCGCCGGCGGGGTTCATGCCGACCAGCGTCAGCAACGCGTGGAACTGGACCATGATCCAGGCCACCCCGAGCTCGATCGGCCTCAGGATCGTATCGAACACGCCCATCGGTGCTGCTCCCAGCTTCTCTACGAACGGACGTCGATGCGCCCGAGGTCCTCAGTGTTGATGCGCCAGCCGGGTCACGGCCGATCGCACCGGCGGAACGTCGTCCACGCCGCCGGCACTCCATGGGTTGCACCTCAGCAGGCGCCCGGCTGCGAGCCAGGTGCCGCGGACCGCACCGTGTCGTCGGACGGCGGTCATCGCGTAGCTCGAGCAGCTCGGGTAGTACCGGCAGGTTGGTGCCGTCATCGGCGAGATGAGGGTCCGGTAGCCACGGAGCAGGAGGAGCACGGCCAGCTGGAGGACCCGGCCCGGGGGGGGCGCGATCGTGCGCGTCAGCGTCACCGTCCTCGAGCGACCTCTCACAACTGACCTCCCACGTTCGAATCCGCCTGTCGCTTCGCCCAGCGGCGCGACGCCGCTGCCAGCCCGGCGTCGACGTCGG
>JGI24134J36421_10000148_pt1 | contig 19688 bp, 18 predicted proteins | sample BarGraNGADG00312_FD_36421 | JGI IMG/M metagenome (IMG submission 36421) | reverse complement strand
CGCGATCCGGCACATGCCAGGAATACAATTTTCTCAGGAACCTTTCCATCTGATGGTCTGCGGATCTCACCCAATGTAGGACCGGAAGCTGATGCAAGTCTTTCAAACTGCAGTCCCGTTATCACGTCCGCATATTTGCCATATCCATATTCAGGAAAGAAATCGGGTTGTTTTATAGTGAACCCGGTTGCGATAACAATTGCACCGACTTCCAGTTCAACAATCTCATCTTCCTGGTCGAAGCGTATTGCTCCGGTAGGGCATACTATTTCGCAAACTTTGCACTTACCCTTTATATAGTAAGTACAATTCTTCCTGTCGATTACGGGTTTATTTGGAACAGCCTGAGGAAATGGAACATATATTGCTGTTCGTTTACCCAGTCCTTCATTGAATTCACTTGGAATTTTCTTTACCGGACATTTGGTTGTACAAAGGCCACAGCCGGTACAAAGTTTCTCATCGAGGCTTTTTGATTTCTTCCTTATTTTAGCTTTGAAATTGCCAATAAATCCCTCAAGACTTTCAAGTTCAGCATATGTATACAAGGTAATATTCGGATGCTGAGCCACCTCTACCATCCTGGGAGTAAGGATACATTGGGAACAGTCGAGCGTAGGGAAAGTTTCCGACANCTGCGACATATGACCTCCGATTGAAGGATCTTTCTCAATAAGTATCACTTTATGACCGGTATTTGCTATATCGAGGCTGGCCTGAATTCCNGCAATACCTCCGCCAATCACAAGNGCAGTTTTAGTGACCGGTACTTTTATCTCATTNAGCGAATGATTATACTTGACCTTTTCAACGAGNATCCTCACAAGATCAATTGCTTTNTCTGTNGTAGCTTCTCCTTTTTCATGCACCCAGGAACAATGTTCCCGCAGGTTAGCCATTTCGCACATAAANGGATTCAATCCGGCTTCAGCGCATGCTTTTCTGAATGTAGGCTCATGCATTCTCGGAGAACAGGATGCAACNACGACTCCTGTAAGCCCCTTATCTNTGATTGCACTTTTAATCAGATTCTGNCCNGGATCGGAACACATATATTTATAATCCACGCTGAAGGTAACACCATCATAATTGCCGGCAGTTTCCGCAACCTTTGCACAATCAACTGTAGCACTGATGTTTTCCCCGCAATGACAGACAAATACTCCAATTTTTGACATATAATTGCTTGATATACTTATTAATAATCAAACTGTAACTTTTACAAAATGCCTTTGCAGACCGAGGGCTTTCCTGTCGAGACCAACGGCCAGGCCAATTGCCTGCGTTATATAAAGGACAGGAATATCAACTTTTTCACCCAGATAAGAGTTTATCGAATCACGACGCATATCGAGGTTTGAGTGGCACATGGGGCAGGCGACAATTATTGCTTCTGCACCCCTGTCTTTTGCATCACCTACTATCCTGCCGGAGAGTCTTCCTACTGAACTGGTTCTTGAAACTGACAGACCTGCTCCACAACATTCAGTTTTAAATGCCCAGTCTATCGGGGTTGCACCAGCTTTGAGCATCAGAACATCCAGCGANTGAGGATCTTCCTCCCGGTCAAAATTCAGTATCTCGTGGGGCCTCACAAGCAGGCATCCATAATAACATGCTACCTTATGATCAAAAGGTTTTACAACCCGTCCCTCGAGGTTTGGAATAATATATTTATCGAGGAACTGGACGATATTTAAAACATTTACTGATCCGGTGTATTCAAGATCATTTGCCACTGTTACAACAGCCTTAAGTGCCGGATCTTTCGCCAACTCGTGTTTAGTTACTGTTAACCTGCTGTAGCAGGCTGCACACGGAACAACGATTTCTGTTAATCCCTGTTTTTCAGCAAGAGAAAGAATTCTTGCAGGAAGGGCGAGAGAAAGCTCTTTATTCATGTTATGGGCGGCTGTTGCTCCGCAGCAATTCCAATCAGTAATTTCCTCAAGATTGATATCGAATGCCTTTGCCAGGGCAAGGACCGACTCGGCATATTCACGCGAGGATCCTTTAAGGGAACAACCTGGATAAAATCCGAGAGTCATATATTTAGTTTTTATTCTTTTTATTAGATTTTCTGAAAATTGCAGCGACGCCTGAACGGTCTTTTATTAACTCAGGAATTATATTTAATTTACCACGTTTCATCATTTTTGGAGCAAGGGCAAGGTCGTCAAGAATTCTCAGTGTCCTTGCTTTATAGTCAACAAACAGTCCGATTTCATAAAGTCTTCCGGTATATTTGATCGAATCAAGGAATGATCTGTGAAAAGCAATTATCTCTTTTGCTTTTGAATTTGCTTTTTTTTCATTTACCGATTTTTCCCTAAGGAAATCCATCATTTTTGGAATATCAATGCTCATAGGGCAGCGTGCAAAACACATTTCGCATGTAAGGCATACCCATATCGAGAATGAACGCAACACTTTATCTTCAAGTACGGGGTCGCCTGTCTGCAACATCCTCATAATTACACTTGGGGGATAATCCATCTCTTCAGAAAGAGGACAACCGGCTGAACATTTTCCACACTGGTAACAATGGCTTGCCTTGACTTCTGTGTGCTCGAACACTTCTCCCCCCAGTCCGGAAATTTTAGAATGATGTGTATCTGAACTCATAATATTTTATTAAACCTGAAATATGAAATGGCCAAAAAACCAGCCGACAAAATTAACTAATTAAAAAGCTATTTTAACATGAAAAAAGTCATGTTGAGAATTTCACCATAATCCAGAAAAATTTCATAATCCCTTTTAAAGGGGTAACATGCATCTAATCTGTGAAATGAATAACAGTTCATTTTAGTCTCATGTGATAAATATCACTTATATCATCTGTTAAAAATTTCACAAAACAAAAAAAAAATCTACTTTTGTGCGACTTTACCTTCTCCTAAAAACAGGTTCTATGAATAATGAATGGTTAGTTTTGTTTTTCCTTGTCGGGGCCACTTTTGTAGGATTGGTTCTTGTCTTCTCAGGAATTGTAGCTCCAAAATCCACAAATCCACAAAAATTTGATCCTTATGAATGTGGAATCCCTACAGAGGGTGTTACATGGTTGCAGTTTAATGTGGGGTATTATCTTTTTGCCATTCTCTTCCTGGTATTTGATGTTGAGACGGTACTTGTATTTCCATGGGCCGTTGTAATGAAGGAAACAGGAATGGCTGCCTTTATCGAAATTGTCATATTCTTTTTCATACTGGGCTTAGGTTTATTATATGCCTGGAAAAAACATGCTCTTATATGGGAATAAAAGGAATGAAGAGGGAAGAATTCGGGGATAATGAAAGCCTTGATCTTCTTAATGCATCCGGAACCAATATTTTGTTAACAACAATTGATGATGTTATTAACTGGGGAAGAAAGAACTCTCTTTGGCCTCTTACATTTGCAACCAGATGCTGCGGTATTGAAATGATGGCTGCCGGAGCTCCCAGGCACGACTTTGCCCGTTTCGGCATGGAAGTTTACAGGGCCAGTCCGCGTCAGGCTGATGTGATCGTTGTTGCCGGAACTATAGTTCATAAGATGGCACCGGTTTTAAAACGCCTTTATGATGAGATGGCCGAACCTAAGTATGTTGTTGCTATGGGTGCATGTGCAATTTCAGGAGGTCCGTTTTTCCTGAATTCATACAGTGTTGTAAAAGGAGTCGAGCATGTAATCCCAGTCGATGTCTATGTTCCGGGCTGTCCGCCACGCCCTGAAGCATTATTATATGGAATGCTTCAGCTTCAGCGAATGATCGAAACTCAGACGATCAAATCGAGGAGGGAGAGAAATAAATCTCATGATTATAAATAAAAACCAGTCAATTTCAGAAATCTGATCAAAAATGGATAAAACACAATTAGGAGATTTTATACGATCGATTGCCCAGAATCCGGAGATAAAGGAAGGTAAACAATACCTCGAAGTGACAGTACATCCTTCAGGGTTATATCAGTTAGCCAGACAATTGAAGGAGAAAGAAGAAGCACAATTTGATTTTCTTTTTTGTCTTTCAGGTATCGACTACGGGGCTGACCTTGGGGTTATTTATCATTTACGGTCGACAGTNTANGATCATACCGTTGTTTTAAAGACTCGTACATCTGACAGGCAGAATCCTCTTTTGGATTCAGTAACGGATATCTGGCAGACTGCTGAATTCCATGAGAGGGAAGTGTACGATCTGCTTGGGATAAAATTTAAGAACCATCCCGACCTTAGAAGATTATTCCTTGATAATTCATGGGGATTCCCATTAAGGAAAGACTATGTTGATGATGTAAATATCGTTACCAAGTAATATGGAAGAAAAAGAAATAATAACTACTCCTGACGAACTCCAGGAATACTTTATAAATATGGGGCCGCAACATCCCTCAACTCATGGTGTGCTAAGACTTTTAGTATCGTTGAGAGGTGAAATGGTAAAGAGTATTCAACCTCACGTCGGATATATTCACAGTGGAATTGAAAAGATGTGCGAGAGCCTTACTTATCCTCAGATCATACATCTTACCGACAGGATGGATTATATATCAGCACATATCAATAATGAAGCAGTTTGCCTTAATGTGGAGAAAGCTCTTGAAATTGATATCCCTGAAAGGATAAAGGTGATCCGCACTATCATGTCGGAGTTGACACGTATTCAGTCACATCAGCTTTGGTGGGCCTGTTTCGGAATGGACCTGGGCGGACTGACATGCTTCTTTTATGGCTTGCGTGACAGGGAGAAAATTCTGGACATTTTTGAGGAGACCTGCGGCGGAAGAATGATAGTCAGTTATAATTGCCCGGGGGGATTGATGTACGATATTCATCCCAATTTTCAGAAACGGGTCAAGGATTTCATAAAGTATTTCAGAAAAATCCTTCCAGAGTATGATCAGCTTCTGACAGGAAATGTGATCTTTCATGAACGCACCAAAGGTATTGGGAAATTAACCAGGGAAGATGCTATATCCTTTGGTGTAACAGGTCCTACCGGACGGGCATCCGGATTCTCATGCGACGTGAGAAAACATGAACCTTACAGTGCATACGACAGGGTACAGTTCAAAGAAATACTCTTTACCGAAGGTGATACTTTCAGCAGGTATGTTGCCCGTATTGAAGAGATGTGGGAATCGATGAACATCATTGAACAACTGATAGATAATATACCTGAGGGACCTTTTGCAGTAAAAATGAAACCAATTATTAAACTGCCGGAAGGTGAATTCTATCAGAGGGTAGAAACAGCTCGTGGAGAATTGGGAGTATATATTATTAGCGACGGTAATAAAAATCCTTACCGCGTAAAATTCAGATCTCCCAATTTCAGCAATCTATCTGTGCTAAACCATATTGCCAGTGGTTTTAAAATAGCCGACCTGGTAGCAATCGGCGGCTCGCTTGATCTGATTATACCTGATATTGACAGGTAAGTCAAGACAAAAGACAAAAGTAAAAAGACAAAAGTAAAAAGTTAAAATATATGCTACCTGATATTGTTGCACTAAATACTTCTCCTTCGCTATCAGTCCCATGGTGGAAAGTTGTCTACGATTTTTCATCGTTAACAGAATCGATCGACAAGGGACTTCATAATGCCATGTCACCTTTCTGGTCTACGGTGACCGAATTGCTGATAATAGGTGTTTTGATCCTTCTGTTTTATGCACTTGTCGGACTGTTTCTGGTATATGCAGAAAGGAAAGTTTGTGCTTTTATGCAGAACCGTCTCGGACCAAACAGAGTGGGCCCATTTGGTATTTTTCAGACGATAGCAGACCTTTTCAAACTGCTTTTTAAAGAATTGGTCCCAATTAAAAATGCTGATGGATTTCTGTTCAACCTCGCTCCATTTATTGTTATAATAGCATCATTTATGGCAATAGCCGCAATTCCCTTTGCAAAAGGATTNCATGCAATTGATCTCAATATAGGAGTATTATATGTAATTGCTGTTTCGGCAATGGGAGTTATAGGAGTGTTGCTAGCCGGCTGGTCTAGCAATAACAAATATTCCCTGATAGGTGCTATGCGAAGCGGAGCTCAGATAGTAAGCTATGAATTATCAGTTGGTCTTTCGATTATTACCATTGTTATTCTTGCCGGATCGATGCAGCTATCTGAAATTGTTGAGGCTCAACGTGCGGGCTGGTTTATCTTCAAAGGTCACATACCGGCATTTATAGCTTTCATCATATTTCTGATTTCCAGCACNGCAGAAACAAATCGCGGACCCTTCGACCTTGCAGAAGCTGAATCTGAACTNACAGCCGGTTACCACACCGAATATTCCGGTATAAAATTCGCTTTCTTTTTCCTGGCAGAATATATCAACATGTTTATAGTTGCATCAATAGCCGCAACTGTGTTCCTCGGCGGATGGATGCCATTTCACGTTGGTCACTGGNATGGTTTCAACCATGTAATGGATTTTATTCCGCCATTTGTATGGTACATAGGAAAGACATTCTTTGTAATCTTCNTGATGATGTGGTTTAAATGGACATTCCCAAGATTGAGAATTGATCAGCTGCTGACACTGGAATGGAAGTACCTGTTACCGATTAATCTGGTTAATGTATTGATTATGGCCTTTATAGTATTGATGGGCTGGCATTTTTAATAGTAAGTAACTAAAAATATCTATCTCTGAATGAGAAGTATAATAAATTATCTGAAGGAAATAATATTTGGTGTGTGGTCGCTGCTGAAAGGGATGAAAGTCACGGGATCATACTTTTTCAGACCTGGCACGATTGTTACTCAAAAATACCCAAGTAACCGCAAAGATCTTGTCATGTTCGATCGTTTCAAAGGTGAGGTGGTGATGCCTCATAATGAGAAAAATGAACATAAGTGCACCGGTTGCGGAATTTGTGAAATAAACTGTCCGAACGGTACAATAGAAATTATTTCTAAAACTATTGTTACTGAGGACGGAAAGAAGAAAAGAGCAATTGACAAACACATCTACAGATTAGGCATGTGCACCTTCTGTGCTCTATGTGTTAAGACATGCCCCTCAAATGCACTCGCCTTTTCTCAGAAATTTGAACATGCTGTCTTTAACAGGGCGCATCTTATCAAAACTTTAAATAAACCGGGTTCACAATTAATGAAAGGAGTCGAATAATGGGCGCTAATCAGATTATGTTTATCCTTTTTTCTACGATGATTGTTGTCTTTTCAATTCTGACAGTAACCAGCCGCAAAATACTTAGAGCTGCAGTATTTCTTCTTTTTGTCCTGGTATCAACTTCAGGGCTTTATTTCATGCTTAATTATCAGTTTCTTGCTGCAGTCCAGCTGACACTTTATGCCGGAGGGATTGTCGTTCTGATTATCTTCTCAATTCTGTTGACAAGTCATCTAAGCCAGAAGTTTGAATCTTCCGGCTGGAAAAAGAATATTTTTTCAGCACTTGCAGCATTGATCGGAGCTGTTTTATCTATTACAACAATCCTCGATTACAAATTCTCCGCAACTACTGAAGCTGCTAAGGAGGTGAACATGAAACTTATAGGAAAAAGCCTCTTATCCATTGACTATGATGGATATGTACTTCCATTTGAGGTGATTTCAGTATTACTTCTGGCAGCTATGGTTGCAGCAATTGTAATTGCAAAAAAGGGTAATCCTAAAAAAGTTGAGTTATCGAAATAAAATCTTGAATAAAATGAATACTGGAATACCATTGCAATACTTTCTAATTCTGGCTACAGTAATGTTCTTCGCCGGAATTTACGGTTTCCTTACACGCAGGAATCTGATTACAATACTTATGTCGGTGGAATTGATTTTAAACTCAGTAAATATAAATTTTCTGGCTTTCAACCGGTATCTCTACCCGCATAAACTCGAGGGTATGTTTTTCAGCCTGTTTATAATTGCTGTTGCAGCGTCAGAAGCTGCGGTTGCAATTGCTATAATAATTAATATTTACAGACGATTTACAACTATCAATGTAGAAGATGTTAATGAAATGAAATATTAATATGATAAATTTCAATTATACAATCTGGATCCTTCTGATACCCTTTCTAATGTTTATATTCCTGGGTCTGGCAGGTCACAAGTATTTTCCAAAGCTCTCAGGAATATTGGGAACATCAGGACTGGCAATAATTACTATACTATCATATGTCACAGCTTACAAATACTTTTTTGTAAGTGAAAAGATTGAGGGAGCATATCAGAAAATCATAGCTTTCAATTTTACGTGGCTTCAATTCACTGATAAGCTGCATATAGATATTGGAGCCCTGTTGGATCCTATTTCTGTTATGATGCTGGTTGTTATTTCCACAGTTTCATTAATGGTTCATATCTACAGCCTTGGATATATGAAGGANGAAAAAGGATTTGAACGATTCTTTTCATTTCTCTCTCTTTTCAGTTTCTCAATGCTGGGATTAGTTCTTGCAACGAATATTTTCCAGATGTATATCTTTTGGGAACTTGTTGGCGTCTCCTCTTTTCTTCTTATCGGTTTCTATTACCAGAAACCGTCAGCTGTCAGAGCTTCAAAGAAAGCATTTATTGTTACCCGTTTTGCAGATGCTGGATTCCTGNTTGGTATCCTGATATTGTCATTCAATACTAAAACATTTGATTTTATTTCTCTTACTAACCCTGCAGGATCTGCCATCACACAAGGAGCGGGAATTGGATTCCTCGGACTTTCTATTATGACATGGTCNATGATTTTTGTCTTTATGGGAGGTGTTGGTAAATCAGCGATGTTCCCGTTTCATATATGGCTCCCCGATGCAATGGAAGGTCCTACTCCTGTATCGGCACTTATTCATGCAGCAACAATGGTTGTTGCGGGCGTATACCTGGTTGCAAGAATGTTTCCTATTTATGCAATAGCCGCACCTGTGGCTCTGAATGTTGTTGCATATATCGGGGCATTTTCTTCTCTCTTTGCAGCGGTTATCGCCTGTACCCAGACTGACATAAAACGTGTTCTTGCTTATTCTACCATGTCGCAGATCGGATATATGATGCTTGCACTGGGGGTATCAGGTTATGGCGGCCATGAGGGTTTAGGCTATATGGCATCAATGTTCCACCTGTTTACTCATGCAATGTTCAAGGCTCTGCTCTTTCTTGGAGCAGGTGCAATTATACATGCTGTTCACAGTAATTATATGACTGATATGGGCGGGCTTCGTAAGTATCTGCCTGTCACTCATATTACCTTTTTAATAGCATGTCTTACTATAGCGGGTATACCTCCTTTGTCGGGGTTCTTCAGTAAAGATGAAATACTTGCTGCCGCATTTCATAGTAATAAAATATTATTCGCTGTAGAATATGCTGTGGCAGGTCTGACTGCGTTTTACATGTTCAGACTCTATTTCAGTGTTTTCTGGGGAAGAGATACTCACTATCACCATACTCCTCAGGAAGCACCCGCAACTATGACAATTCCTTTAATTGTACTTGCCATTGGATCAGTAGTTACCGGGTTTATTCCTTTTAATAAGCTTGTTACATCTGATGGCAAAATATTAGAAAGTGAACTTGAACTGGCGGTAGCAATACCTTCAGTGCTCATTGGTTTGCTCGGAATAGGAATAGCCTATGTTATGTACAGGAAGGAAAATAGCATATCTGATAAACTGGCTGCAAGATTTAAGTATAGCTATAAATGGGCGTTCAATAAATTTTATATTGATGAAGTGTATCTGTTTGTTACAAAAAAGATCATATTCAGATATATTTCTGAACCGGTTGCATGGTTCGACCGCCATATTGTGGATGCCACGATGAATGGGATTGCCGCTGTTACTCAAAGTGTATCATTCAGAATAAGAGGATTTCAGTCGGGCCAGTTGCAAAAGTACGCCTTTGTCTTCATTACCGGGGCTATCATGCTGGTGATATTACTTATATACATGTGGAAATAAAATAAATTTAGAAAAGACTTTTAATTATGGATATTTTATCTCTGTTTGTAGTAATTCCGGTCTTGACAATCACAGCTATCCTGCTCTTAAAAGATACTCGCCAGGTTCGTCTGGTCTCGGCTTTTGGAATGGGTCTGCAACTATTAATGGCTGCAATTCTTGTGTTCCTGTATCTGACTGCCCGTCATGCCGGCAATAGCGATGAGATGTTGTTCGTAAAAGACTACTTGTGGTTTAAAAGTCTAAATATTCATTATGCGGTTGGGGTAGACGGTATCTCTGTAGCAATGATCGCGCTGACATCTCTGGTAGTTTTTGCCGGTATCTTTGCCTCGTGGGAAGTAGAGTTACTAAGAAAAGAATTCTTTGTTTCTCTGATTCTCCTGGCTACAGGCGTTTTCGGATTTTTTATCTCTATCGATCTGTTTACGATGTTCCTGTTTTATGAACTTGCGGTTATACCCATGTATCTTTTAATAGGAATATGGGGTACAGGTCCAAAAGAGTATTCGGCAATGAAGCTGACACTTATGCTGATGGGCGGATCAGCACTTCTTCTGGTCGGTTTGCTGGGAATCTACTTTAATTCTTCACCTGATGGTACCAGGCTCTCTTTCAATATTCTTGAGATCTCTAAAGTCGTCATACCTTTACCTGCTCAAAGGATATTCTTTCCGCTCACATTTGTTGGATTTGGAGTTCTTGGAGCATTGTTTCCGTTTCATACATGGTCGCCCGACGGACATGCCTCTGCTCCTACTGCTGTATCTATGTTGCATGCAGGTGTTCTGATGAAACTGGGGGGCTATGGCGCATTCAGGGTAGCTATTTTTCTTATGCCTGAAGCTGCACATGAATTATCATGGATATTTATTATACTTACTTCGATCAGTGTCGTTTACGGAGCTTTTGGAGCAATTGCCCAGAAAGATCTAAAATATATCAATGCGTATTCCTCGGTGAGCCATTGCGGTCTTGTACTTTTTGCAGTCCTTATGATGAATCAGACAGCTATGAACGGAGCTATTATCCAGATGATATCTCACGGTTTGATGACAGCCCTGTTCTTTGCTCTAATTGGTATGCTTTACGGTCGTACACATACAAGAATGATAAATGAAATGGGAGGATTGATGAAGGTTATTCCCTTTTTGTCGGTTTGTTATGTAATTGCAGGTCTTGCTTCGCTGGGATTACCCGGACTTAGTGGTTTCGTTGCCGAAATGACAATCTTTGTCGGAGCTTTTCAGCATCCTGAACTCTTTTACCGGATAGTAACTATTCTGGCTGTCTCTTCCATTGTCATCACAGCCGTATATATACTTCGGGTAGTTGCAATTTTATTGCTTGGTCCCACTACAAATGAGCATTTTGAGCATCTTACCGATGCAAAATGGTTTGAAAAAATATCGGTTGTAACATTGATCGGATCAGTAGCCGCAATTGGTCTTGCACCTTACTGGCTATCAACAATGATAGGAACAAGTCTTCATCCTGTTATCGAGAAGATCATTGCACTTAATCCATTCTGAACAATATAGTTATAAATGCTTTGGATAATTTTATGATATGAGCTTAGGTACCTTTTTAATAATGCGTCATGAACTGCTGCTGATAGCTGCGGCTCTTTTAGTCCTGATTGCTGAGATATTCTGGAATCCCGATAAAAAGAGAAGTATAAGTCTTTTTTCGATAATTCTGTTCGGAATTATTACTATTGCCGGTTTCTTACCTTCCCCGGCAGGATCGCTCTTTGGGGGAATGTATGTTTCTACAGGCACCACGCTTCTAATGAAAAATATTCTGAATATTGGTGTGTTACTGGTTTTTATTCAGTCTGTTACATGGCTTAAAAAGGAAGAAAATTCAGAAAAGATAAGTGAGTATTTTCTTTTGCTTATTTCTACACTTGCAGGAATGGACTTCATGATTTCAGCAGGTCATTTTTTAATGTTCTACATTGGAATAGAACTTGCAACAATTCCGATAGCAGCACTTGCAGCATATGACCGTTATAAAAACAAATCTGCTGAGGCGGGTATTAAACTCATATTGTCATCGGCATTATCTTCAGGAATCCTATTATATGGATTATCAATGATTTATGGGACAACCGGTACCTTGTATTTCAGTGAGGTTGCTACACATTTTGGCAATACAAATCTTCAGATACTCGGGTTTATCTTTTTCTTTGCCGGAATGGCTTTTAAGATCTCAATCGTTCCCTTCCATCTCTGGACAGCAGATGTCTATGAAGGATCCCCGGTTAACATAACGTCTTATCTTTCTGTTATTTCTAAAGGGGCAGCTCTTTTTATCCTTATAATTATCCTCTTCACGGTATTTCCCATTATAATAGCTACCTGGCAGAAAACGATTTTTGTAACTTCAGTACTCACCATGACTATCGGGAATCTTTTTGCCATCCGCCAACAGAATCTTAAGCGATTTCTTGCATTTTCATCTATATCCCAGGCAGGATATATTCTCTTAGGTTTTATTGGAGGAAATCAGCTTGGAATGGCATCAGTGATTTATTATGTTCTGGTGTACATTTTTTCAAATCTGGGTGCTTTCGGTGTAGTGATAGCAATTTCAAACGCAACCGGAAAGGAAAACATGGATGACTATAATGGCCTATATCATACAAATCCAAAACTCAGCCTGATAATGACTCTGGCGCTGTTTTCTCTTGCAGGTATACCACCGGTGGCAGGCTTTTTCGGCAAGTTCTTCCTGTTTACTGCAGCAGCGCAAAAAGGATTCTATCTGCTTGTACTGATTGCCGTTCTGAATACTATTATTTCATTATTCTATTATCTCCTTATAGTGAAAGCAATGTTCATTAATAAAAGTGAAATGCCGATCGAAAAATTCAGGAGCGATTTTCCTACGCGTTTTGCATTAGGAATTTGTGTCGCGGGTATTGTAGCTACAGGTTTTGCCAGCATCATATTTGAGGTAATTAAAAACCTGAGTTTCGGAGTCTAAACAAAAGACAAAAGATAAAAGACAAAAGTAAAAAGTTGAGGAACGAAGTGACGAAATCCCGCAAAGCGGGGACAAAAGTAAAAAGATATGGCCATAAATAATGCAAAACATATTGTAAGCGAGATAGATGGCATTCGCTGTACGATAATAGAGACTGGCGCTACTCTCGAGCGAGTTGCTTTCCTCAGTGATCTGCTGGGTTTCAATAATCTTGAAGTAAAAGAGATGCTGGAAGTCTCTGATACTCCGGATCAGGAACCCAAATATACTATTGGTGTTACAGATCTGGTTTTTAATCCGGTGTTTGCTATTTATGAACGGCAGCTTAAGACACGGGAAGGATCTTTAATCACCCCTGGTTACTGGAAACAGGAGTGCACAGAATGTGATCCAAGGTACTGGACAAGGCGAAAAGCGAAGTCGTAAGCANTGGAATAATAGTTTTCTTCGCAATTTTTCCGGATATTTGTGCAATTATAGAATTCATTGATTTTTTATCAGTTGATTCATTTCATGAAACTATCTAAAAGGTTTCTTCTTGTACCTATTATACTTGCATCACTTTCGTATCTGTTTTATTCAGCGTACAAGGATGTCAGTGACAGAACTTTAAATGAATTTAATTCACAGCAGTTTACTCTTGCAAAACAAGCTACCAGAGGTATAGAAAGTTTTTTTATTTATTATCAGAGGGAACTTTCATTCTTATCGAAGCTTAAATATGTTTCAGAACTGAATGATCAGGGAAGGGAATTGTTGGCCGATTTTTATAAGAGTAATTCGGACCAGATAGAAGCAATTACNGTAGTTGATTTAAAGGGAATTCTGAAATACACTTTTCCTGCAAATAATGCTGTAATTGGACAGGATATATCAAATCAACAACATATACAGACTGTAATAAAAACTCACAAACCCACAGTAAGTGATGTATTCATGTCAGTCCAGGGTTTCAGGTCAATTGCTTACCATGTTCCGATAATTAAATATGGCGAATACAAGGGGAGTATTGCTATCCTGATTCCTGTCGATAAGCTCGGTAAACGTTTCATTGAAAACATCAGGACAGGAGAAACCGGTTATGGATGGATGATCAGTGAAGCAGGTATCGAGATATATAATCCCTCATATAACCAGATCGGGAAATCAGCCAAAGAAGTTTACAGTGATTTTCCTTCTGTTATTGACTTAATTAATAAAACAACAACCCGTGGCGCGGGTACTTCAGTCTGTTATACCACGCCAACCCTGAACATAACGAAAGATCTTACAAAAACACTGGTTGCTTTCTATCGTGTTACTCTTGATAATACATTTTGGACCATCATAATTTTTACGCCGGAAACAGAAGTTTTTGCAAAACTTACCTCATTCCGGAATCGTTTGTATATTCTTTTTTCACTGATCATTGTTGTAATGATCACTTACTTTTACCTCTCGTTCAAAGCAAGTAATATCCTGAAGGAGGAGAAGAAAAGAAAAGCCATTGAAAAAATCCTGCGTGAGAGCGAGAATCGTTTCAGGACTATATTCGAATTATCTCCTGCCGGTATTATTCTCATAAATGAAAAAGGTTCAATAATTGAGGTTAATTCTTCATTTTGCTCAACACTTGGTTATGCCAGAAAAGAAATCCTGGGAAAAAATATAAGATTATTTGCTTCATCTGAGAATGACGGGGAAATAGAAAAAAATATTTCAGAAATTCTGTCCGGTCAAACAAAGATACATGAAGTTAAAAACTTCAGGAAAGACGGAACGACCTGTATAGTAGCCCTGTATGAAACCAAAATCATTCTTCCTGATGGTAAACCCGGAATACTTTCCGTATCAAATGATGTTACTGAAAAGAAGCGTTCCCAGGAAAGAATGCATACACTTTCAAGGGCACTGGAGAGTATCGGAGAATGTGTATCAATAACAGATCAGCAAAATAGAATTATGTTTATCAACAATGCTTTCTGTAAAACCTATGGTTATAATGAGGAAGAAATTATGGGTAAAGATATCAGCATCATCAGATCATCTGAGGACAAGGAAAATTCAGCTCTAAAAATTTTATCCGATACTTTACGTGGAGGATGGAACGGAGAACTTATAAATGTAAAAAAAGATGGATCTGAATTTCCCATTGAGCTCTCAACTTCTCCAATTAAGGATGATAAAGGTAATCCAATTGCCCTTATTGGAATTGCGGTTGATATCACAGAAAGAAGAAGGGCACAGCAGGAGCTTGTTTTAGCAAAAGATAAAGCAGAAGAAAGTGACAGGTTAAAATCAGCTTTCCTTGCAAATATTTCTCACGAACTCAGAACGCCGCTGAATGCCATAATTGGTTTCTCCGGTCTGATGATTGATACAGGTCCCGACCAGGATACTATTTCATATGCAAACAATATTTTAAAAAGTGGTCAGCATCTCTTAAGTCTGGTAGAAGATATTTTTGATACAACTATGATCGAAATAGGCCAGATAAAAATAAATTATGATAAAACTGATGTAGTATCTGTACTGAAGGAAGTCAAAAATATTTTACACGGGGAAAGACTAAGGGAGAACAAAACTGAGGTAGAATTAATTCTGAATATAGATACAGAGGAAAAGCACAAGTATCTACTCACTGATAGCCGGAAACTAAAACAGGTATTGATAAATTTGTTGAGGAACGCACTTAAGTTCACTGATAAAGGACATATAGAATTTGGTTTTACTGAGATTGATGATGCAGGGGAAAATTTTCTGCAGTTTTATGTAAAGGATACCGGCATCGGAATAGATAAGAAGCATCATGATGCTATTTTCAACATATTCAGACAAATTGATGACACTCATACCAGAAAATTCGGCGGTATGGGAATAGGTCTCTCAATAGCAAAAAAAACCATTGAAAAACTAGGCGGGAAAATCTGGGTAGAGTCTGAGCGACTTAAAGGATCTGTATTTTATTTTACCATACCGGTTTTACAGGAGAACAACGAAAAAGATAAAAAATCAGATGATAATGAGGTGACTACACTGAAAAATCATAGTGGTAAAACAGTACTGATCGCTGAAGATGACCAATCTAGTTATGACTTTTTGAGAATTTTTCTTACAAGAATGAATATCAGGGTACTATGGGCAAAAAATGGACTGGAAGCTGTAAATATTTGTGAAACCGATCCTTCTATTGATCTTGTTTTTATGGATATTAAAATGCCAGTTATTAACGGGTTTGAAGCTACCAGGAAAATCAAGAATAAGAGACCTAAACTTCCGATAATTGCACAAACAGCTTATGCTATGTTGCCAGACAGGGATGAAGCTATAAAATCAGGATGTGACGATTATTTGTCCAAGCCAGTAAAGACCAAACAACTGACAGAAATTTTGGAAAAATATCTGTGATACCTAATTCTCAGGGAAAACTTCAGAAAACCTGTACCTGACTTGCTGGTCAATGCAGGGTAGTTTATAAACCGTCATCGTTCCAGATTTCCCAGGCCCTCTCAGCCTGACCGTAAAGCATATTTATCCCGCTTATTATAGTACAGCCCTGCTCCTTACCAGCTTTTAAAAATGATGTGAGTTCCGGATTATAGACAAGGTCGAAAAGAATATGATCCTTATTGAAGCAATTGTAATTCAGATCGGGTTTCCCAANTATATCAGGAAACATACCCAAAGGTGTTGTATTAACAATTAACTGGTTGTTGATCAATATATTGTCGGTAATTTCAGAGTAGTTTAATACTCCTTCACGTTTGATTATGTCCACCGAAGTAATTTTAATGCTGAACTTTTCAAGAACATAACATACAGCTTTTGCACCTCCTCCTGTTCCAAGAACCAGCGCATTAAAAACTCTTCCCCCCAGATAAGGGAAAATGGAGTTCTTGAAACCATCAATATCGGTATTAAAACCTTTAGATACTACTTTATTACCACTCCTGTTTAATTTCAATACATTAACAGCTCCAATGGACCTGGCCTGTTCATCAATAAAATCAAGGTATTTTATTACAGCAGATTTATATGGGATAGTTACATTTAATCCGTAAATATCAGAATTATTGGAAATTAACTCATCAAGAAGGTCAATATTGGTTAAAGGATAATTCTCATACTGACAATCATTTATGTTTTCACGAATGAATTTTTCGGAAAAATACTTTTTAGAGAAAGAATGACCGAGAGGATATCCAATGAGACCAAATTTTCTCATTTTAAATGTTCTTAAGTGAAATTAGTGAGTGTAATAATATGATTAAAACTATTGCTTCAGGTTATCAGGAAGAAACTGAAAGAAAGTATCCCCGCGAAGTCCGAGTCTCAATGATTCCAGAGGAATAATTTCAGTTGGAGCAATATTTCCAAGATTGACATTTGCTCCAAAATTTTTTATAAACCATGACTGTTGCGACTTTAAAGGAGCTTCCCATATGACATTTTCAAGTTTCACATGATCGGNTATACCACAGATTATTGTATTGTTTACTGAGCCATCTTCATTATAAATGCCAATTGTACCTGATTCCCGCGCTTCAGCAATTACCTTGACAGATCCGGCAGTTAGTTCAGATTTCATCATTGCCACCCATTCGTCAGGAGTATAAACAACATTCTTTTTCTTTGAACCAACTTCAGAAATTACAGTGCCTCTTTTTGCCAGCCTGGTTATATACTCAAGCTTTTTTTTATGCTCAAAATCGTAGGAACCGTCAGAAACCTCTACCAGATCTATCTCATACTTGTCAAGAAAAGCTATGTATTCTTCGAACATATCTCTGATGAGGAAGGCTTCAAAAAGTGTACCTCCAAAGTACGGTATAACCCCTGCCTTCTTATAAAGCGCGATTTTCTTTTCAAACCCTGGGGTGATAAGCGATGTACCAAAACCAAGCTTTACATAATCGGTATACTCACTTCCAACAGACATAAAGTTCTCCGCTTCCCTTATACTCAGACCTTTATCCATCACCATTGTGATTCCTGAATTCCGCGGTTTCAATGGCCTTTCAGGCATAAAAGGAAGTTGCATATTCATATAATTGTCTGGTTAGTTAAATTATCTGGGAAGATTGTTACTCTCAAGAAGCTTCTTAATCTTCCTGTTAAAGAGTTTGGCTGGAAAGATATCCTCAAACTCAGTGAAGAGTTCTTTATCCAGATTCAGTGCGAGAGAAAGGTGACGATATGCTTTATCCATAATCCCTGAATGCAGATANAATGCTGCAAGTAAATAGTTAATGCCTGGTATATCACCAGTCACCTTATAAGCATGTTCAAGATATGGAAGAGCTTTTTGAGCAAGACCATCTTTAAGAATAATAGTACCAAGGTCGACCCATACCTCATCATAATAGGAATCAAGTTTCAGTGCCTCCCGGAAACATCTTAATGCTGCTTTCTTTTCACCTTTAGAATAATGNGCTTTCCCCAGTAAGTACCAGATTTCAGGATTTTCATCATCGAGACGAACAGCTTTTCTGAAAAAGATCAGACTGTCATCAGTATTTCCTGTATTTAGTGCAATTACACCAAGACCGAACCATGGATCAGCATACTCCGGAGCCAGTTCTATAGCTTCCTGATAATACTTGCGTGCCATGATAACTTCCCCGATCTTTTCGTAACATTCTGCCAGATAAGTCATGGCCTCAAAGCTATCAGGCTCATTTTCAAGATATTCATGGTAAACAGGAATTGCCTCAGAATACTTCTCAAGGTTGCAGAGTATATTTCCTTTATTGAAAATAGCGAAGGTATTCTGGGAATTAATTGCCAGAGCATAATCATAAGCTTCCATCGCTTTTTCATATGATTCAAGCTTATTGTATATTATACCCAGATTGTACCAGGCGCTGTCTGAAAATGGTTCCTCGTCGAGGTATTTCAAATAATATTTAATACTGTTTTCAAAATCTCCGATCTTCTCATATGCATATGCNATATCATAAAGATGAGCTTTGAATTCAGGCTCCATATCAATGAGCTTTTCCATATAAGGGATCAGATGCTCATAATAATTAAGGTTTTGCAAGACTGAAGTTATTGCGAAAAGGATGTTTTCGACGTCCTCAGTATCCAGTGTCAGCGAAAAATCGAACATCTTTTTTGCACCCTGGATGTCGCCTAGCATTCCGAAAGCTGTTCCTTTGGCAATATATATTTCGTGATTTCCTGGTTCAATACTTTCGAGTCTCTTGAGTAACCTCAATGCTTCAACAGCTCTGCCCTTATCAAGAAGTACTCTGGCTTTTCTCAACTGTATTGAAACTGAATTTGGATGTTGTTCGCTGGCTAATGTAGCGGCTTCAAAGGCCTTAATTGAATTGTTGCTCTCAATATAATAATCTATGATCGTCTCAAATTCAATAACATCAAAAAAATAACTTTCATTATTTTTCTTCATTCTCTCAAACTTCTGCACAGCATGTTTCACCTCTTCCTCATAGGAAAACCCAAACTTATCATCTTCCATGGCTCACAAAAATATGTGTACAAAAATAATACTATTTTTCATAAGGGTGTTTCCGGNGATGCTCAATTATTAACATTTTAACATTTTTTTAAACATCTGGCATACAAATAAATACAAATTAAACGTAGTTATTGTTATTTTTTTTGTAACACAGACGCAACCTCGGGTACAAAATAATCATCTATTATTTGTAAAACGGATTTACCTTTCAATATAATACCCTATTTACCCTAGAATTAACCTAAATTCTACCTTCGAAGAACCGGGCGACCTCCCGGTTTTTCATTTTATATTAATATATTTGTATTGATACATTCCTTAAA
>JGI24134J36421_10000130_pt1 | contig 20530 bp, 16 predicted proteins | sample BarGraNGADG00312_FD_36421 | JGI IMG/M metagenome (IMG submission 36421) | reverse complement strand
CCTGTAGCCCGCGGCGCGGCCGACCGCGCTGGGAGCTCGGCCGGCAGGTCCGCCGCCAGCTGAGTCGGGGGCTGGGTCGGGGGCTGGGTCGGGTAGAGGCCCACCTGGTGATCTAGGGGGAGGTCGTGCAAACTGCTCGGTTGCTGAACCATGGCGAAACTCGATTCGGTGGTCCCGGAATGAAGGACACGGGCCACCGAGGTTCCGGAGTAGCACGGGGAGGAGCCGACGCCACCAAGATCTGGAGGGACGCAGCAACCAATATTTTACACCCCAGACACTCCGAACCTATCGCTCAGGTCGCATAGCCGTCGCTCACATGGCCGTCGCGCTCAGACCTGAAGCCCCACGGCGACGATCGCCTCGGCGACCATCCGCAGGCTTGCGTTGTTGCTGCGGGCGTGCCCGCGCATCATCTGGTAAGCCTGATCGAGGGTGACTGAGTTCTGCTGAGCGGTGATCCCCTTGGCCTGTTCGATGACGACCCGTGATTCCAGCGCATACTGCAGCTGCTCGGTCAGCTGCTCCTGCTGGCGCAGCTTGGATGCGTTGACCACATAGCTGGTCGCCACGTCGGCCAGCACCCCGGCCACCGCGATGTCCTCATCCGACCACTCCCGCGGCTCGGGCGAGTAGAGGTTGAGGGCACCGATGATCTTGTCGGCAAGCCGCATCGGGATCCCGGCCACGCCGGCCACGACCAGGCGGGTGGCGGTGGCCGAGAACTCCGGCCAGCGGGCGGACTCCTGGCGCACGTCGCTCACCCGAACCACCTCACCGGTGTCGTAGGCATCCCGGCACGGGCCGGCCTGCTGCTCCTCCTGGTTGCGTTCCAGCTCCCCGGAAGCCTGGCTCACCGCTGTCACGAAACGCAGCCGCCCATCGTCGGCCATGGTGACCCCGCTGCCGGACAGGCCCAGCACTGCAGTGACGCTCTCCGTGAGCTCGCTCAGCGCTGCCTCAAGGTCGTAGCGCGCCGGCAGAACCACGGCGAACCTGACAACGTCTGCAGGAACAACGGCTGGTCATACATTTTGGACGACCCTCGCTCTACGCCGCCAGTCGACAACTCACCGCAGCGCGGGACCGAAACCGTAAGGATCGTGCGCCACCGCTCGGGCGCCCACATGCTTAGTCCGATTCTAGGTCTCGGAAACGCTCATGGCGGGCGAATTGGTCAAACAGCACCTATGCCTCCAACCCTGACGACCGTTGGCGGTCTCGCCAGCCGACACCCCGGCTAGCTGACGCCCACCTGATCCATCAGAAACGCGAGCTCCCAGGCGTATTGCTTCCATGCGTCATAGCGTCCGCTCTTGCCGCCGTGGCCCGCGACCATCTCGATCTTGAACAGGATCGGTCGGGCCACCGGGTCGCTCGTCGCGGTCTCCCGCAGGCGGGCCACCCACTTGGCGGGCTCGACGAAGTAGACGCGGGTGTCATTCAAGCTCGTCGTCGCCAGGATGGCCGGATAGTCCAGCGCCGCAACGTTCTCGTATGGCGTGTAGCTCTTCATGTACCTGTAGACGTCCTCGTGGTGAAGGGGGTCGCCCCACTCCTCCCATTCCGGCACAGTCAAGGGCAGCGACGGGTCGAGGATCGTGGTGAGCGCGTCGACGAACGGGACCGCCGCATGGATCGCCCTGAATCGCCTCGGCGCAAGGTTGGCGACGACACCCATGAGCAAGCCCCCGGCAGAGCCGCCCTCCGCGACCAGTCGATCCGGCGCGACCCACCCGGAGCTGACCAGATGGTCAGCGCAGGCAAGGAAGTCGGTGAAGGTGTTGGTCTTGTGCTCCATCTTGCCGGAGTCGTACCACTGGCGCCCCATCTCCCCGCCCCCGCGAACATGGGCGATGGCATAGACGAATCCCCGATCCAGCAGGGACAGACGGGCCACCGAGAAGTACGGGTCGATGCAGATCTCGTAGGCGCCGTAGCCATAGAGCAGCCCAGGAGCCGTCCCGTCCGCACTCACGTCACGACGATGGATCAGCGAGATCGGCACCAGGGTCCCATCCGGGGCGGTCGCCCACTCACGACGTTGCTCGTAGTCGGCGGGGTCATAGCCACCCAGCACCGGCTGGGCCTTGAGCAGGGTGTACTCACCGGTCACCAGGTCGTAGTCCGAGATTCTCTTGGGAGTGACCATCGACTCGAACACGACCTGCAACGCCGAGGTCTCGTACTCCGGGTTGTTGCCGGTACCGACGCAGTACAGCGGCTCGTCGAATGCGAGGTCGTCCGCCTGGCCGAAACCGGAAGGGGCCGCTGGATCGCGGGGCATCACCCTCAATGCCGTCAGCCCATCGCGCCGCAGGGACACCACGGCATGGGCGGCGAAGGCCTCGACGCCAAGCAGACGCTCCCCAACCACGGGCTCAGCCAGTGACACCCACTGCTCGTGACCCGTCGCGTCCAGCGGAGCCTGTGCCAGCTCGAAATCGGGGTGGTTCGCGTTGTGCACGATCAGCAGGCGATCCCCCGCCGGCTCGACGTCGTACTCGACCCCTTGACGACGAGGCGCCACCACCCGGGGGTCACCCAGAGGCGCGGCGGCGTCGAGCAACAAAACCTCGGAGGTCAGCTTGGAACCCACCTGGATGATGACCCAGGCGTCGTCGCGCGAGGACCCGATCCCCATCCAGAACCGCTCGTCCGGCTCCTCGAACACCAGGAAGTCGTCGCGTTCCGGGGTGCCGACCTCGTGACGCCAGACCTGATGAGGACGCCAGGACTCATCCATCCTGGTGTAGAAGAGGTGCTGACCGCCCAGCGACCACACAGCGCCATAGCCGATCCCAGTGACCGCATCATCGATCACCGCGCCGGTCTCGATGTCCTTGACCCGCAGGGCAAAACGCTCGTCACCCTCAACATCCACGGCATAGGCGATCCGGCGCCCGTCCGTACTCACCTCGAAGGCCCCCAGCGAGAAGAACTCGTGACCCTGCGCCTCGACGTTGCCATCCAGCAACAGCTGCTCGCCCTCGGGCGTGACCCCCGGCTCGAGCTGGGGCCGTCCCCGACCCACCACCTTGCGAACCCGGCACTGCGCGGGGTACTGCTTGCCCTCGAACGTGCGCGAGTAGTACCACCAGCCCCGGTACGCCTCAGGCACCGACAGATCCGTCTCCTGCGTCCGGGACTTGATCTCGTCGAAGATCCGCCCGCGCAACGGCTCGAGATGACTCGTCATGGCCTCCGCATAGGCGTTCTCGTTCTCGAGATGCGCAATGACCTCCGGGTCGTCCTTGTCCCGCAGCCACTCGAACGGGTCGATGACCCGGTCGCCGTGGTGCACGCGTTCGTGCTCGACGTGTTTGGTGACGACAGGCTTGACGGTGTTCACACCGGAACGGTAGCCGACACCCCGCGACCGCCGGCTCAGCTCAGGCAGGCTGGCCCAAGGAGAGCCTTCAGGTCACCGAACAAATCCGGAGATGCGGTTACCCGCAAGGAGTCGTCCAGCCGCATGAGCACGGAGCGCCCGGGCTGGGTGAGCTTGAGGTGGACCTCGGTCACCCCAGGGTGCTCGCCCAGCACCCTCTTGATCCGCTCCGCGACGCCGTTGGTGGCTCTGGCCAACGGCAGGGTCACCACCACGGGCCCTCGCGGCCCGTCCTTGATGTCGGGCAGGGTCAGCTCCTGGGCGAAGATCGTCGGCGTCTCATCGCGCCGGTTCAAACGCCCGCGGACCACGCACACGACGTCATGGCCCAGCATGGTCGAGACGGTCATGTAGGCCGAGGGGAAGAAGAGGCACTCGATGGCGCCATCGAGGTCCTCCACCGTGGCGATGGCCCAGAGGTCGCCCTTCTTGGTGCGCTTGATCTGCAGCCCGGTGATCAGCCCGGCAATGGTGACGTTGGCCCCGTCAGCCTTGCTGTCATCACCGGTCAGCGCAGCGATCGAGGTGTCGGCGTGCTGGGCCAGGATGTGCTCGATGCCGAACAGCGGGTGGTCGGAGACATAGAGACCGAGCATCTCGCGTTCGAAGGCCAGCAGCGTCGACTTGTCCCACTCGACCGTCGGGATCGGGGGCATGGCCAGCAACGACGTCCCGGTCCCACCCTCACCGTGAGCCCCACCAGTGCCACCATCGCCGCCGTCACCGAAGCTGAAGCCCCCGAACAGCGAGTCCTGGCCGAGGGCCTCCTGCTTCTTCTCGTCCGACAGGGCGTCAATGTAGGCCTCGTGGACCCGAACCAGGCCCTGACGGGTGTGCTGCAACGAGTCAAAGGAGCCACCCTTGATCAGCGACTCGACGGTGCGCTTGTTGCACACGACGGCCGGTGACTTGCGCACGAAGTCCTCGAACGAGACGAACCGCCCCTTGTCGCGGCGCGCGGCCACGATCGCCTCGACCACGTTGTGGCCGACGTTGCGGATCGCCGCCAGACCGAACCGGATATCGGTGCCGACCGCGGTGAAGTTCGCCGAGCTCTCGTTGACGTCCGGAGGCAGGACCTTGATGCCCATCCGACGGCACTCGTTGAGGTAGAGCGCCGACTTGTCCTTGTCGTCGCGCACGCTGGTCAGCACCGCGGCCATGTACTCGGCCGGGTAGTTGGCCTTCAGGTAGGCAGTCCAGTAGGAAACCAGGCCGTATGCCGCGCTGTGTGCCTTGTTGAACGCGTAGTCCGAGAAGGGGACCAGGACGTCCCACAGGGCCTTGATGGCAGCCGGGCTGAAGCCGTTGGCCACCATGCCCGCCTCGAAGCCGCGGTACTCCGCATCCAGCACTGAGCGCTTCTTCTTGCCCATGGCGCGACGCAACAGGTCGGCCTTGCCCAGCGTGTAGCCGGCCAGCTTCTGGGCGATCTCCATGACCTGCTCCTGATAGACGATCAGGCCGTAGGTCGTGCCCAGCAGCGGCTCCAGCGCGCGGGCAAGGTCCACGTGCGGATAGGAGATCTCCTGCTGATGGTTCTTGCGCAGGGCATAGTTGATGTGCGAGTTCGCGCCCATCGGGCCTGGACGGTAGAGCGCACCGACTGCCGAGATGTCCTCGAAGTTGTCGGGCTTCATCAGCCGCAACAGGCCGCGCATCGGCCCACCGTCGAACTGGAAGACGCCCAGGGTGTCACCACGGCCGAGCAGCTCGTAGGTGGCCGGGTCGTCCAGGGTCTTGCTCAGCGCGTCGAGGTCGATCTCGTCGCCGCGGTTGGTCCGGACGTTGATCAACGCATCGTCCAGGATAGTCAGGTTGCGCAGGCCGAGGAAGTCCATCTTGACCAGGCCGAGGGCCTCGCAGCTGGGGTAGTCGAACTGGGTGATGATCTGGCCGTCCTGCTCGCGGCGCATGATCGGGATCAGGTCGAGCAGCGGCTCACTCGACATGATGACGCCCGCTGCGTGCACGCCCCACTGGCGCTTCAGGCCCTCGAGGCCCAACGCCGCCTTGACCACCTCCTGGGCCTGGGGGTCCTCGTCGTGGACCTGACGGAACGCCGCAGCCTCGGCATAACGATTGTGCTTGGGGTCGAAGATCCCCGACAGCGGAACGTCCTTGCCCATGATCGCCGGCGGCATCGCCTTGGTGAGCTTCTCACCCATCGCGAACGGGAAGCCCATCACCCGGGCGGCGTCCTTGACCGCCTGCTTCGCCTTGATGGTGCCGTAGGTGACGATCTGGGCGACCCGCTCCTCGCCATACTTCTCGGTGACGTAGTGGATCACCTCGCCGCGGCGCCGCTCGTCGAAGTCGATGTCGAAGTCGGGCAACGAGGCGCGCTCGGGGTTGAGGAACCGCTCGAAGATCAGCCCGTGCTTCAGCGGGTCGAGGTCGGTGATCTCCATGACGTAGGCGCACATGGAGCCCGCCCCTGACCCACGCCCCGGGCCGACCCGGATGCCGTTCTTCTTGGCCCAGCCGATGAAGTCGGCGACGACCAGGAAGTAGCCCGGGTAACCCTTGGAGACGATGACCTCCGTCTCGTACTCCGCCTGCTTGCGGACCTCGTCCGGGACCCCGGCCGGGTAGCGCACATGGAGCCCGCGCTCCACCTCCTTGATGAACCAGGAGGTCTCGTCCTCACCTTCGGGGCACGGGAAGCGAGGCATGTAGGCACCTTCGCCCTCGTGGAACTTCACGTCACACCGCTGCGCTATCAGCAGCGTGTTGTCGCAGGCCTCGGGAAGCTCGCGCCAGAGGTGACGCATCTGCTCAGGACTCTTGAGATAGAACTCGTCGGCGTCGAACTTGAACCGGTTCGGGTCCATCAGGGTCGAGCCGGACTGCACGCAGAGCAACGCCGCGTGGGCTGTGGCGTCCTCGGCCTTCGTGTAGTGCAGGTCGTTGGTCGCGAGCAGCGGCAGGCCGAGCTCCTTGGACAGGCGCAGCAGGTCCTTCATGGTCCGGCGCTCGATATCGATGCCGTGGTCCATGACCTCGCAGTAGAAGTTCTCCGCGCCGAAGATGTCACGGAACTCCGCCGCCGCCTCGACCGCCTCGCGGTACTGGCCCTGGCGCAGCCGGGTCTGGATCTCGCCGCCGGCACAGCCCGTCGTGCCGATGAGACCCTCGCCGTAGGTCGCCAGCAGCTCGCGGTCGATGCGTGGCTTGAAGTAGTAGCCCTCCATCGAGGCCAGCGAGCTCATCCGGAAGAGGTTGTGCATCCCCCCCGTGGTGCGCGCCAGCAACGTCATGTGGGTGTAGGCGCCCGAGCCCGAGACATCATCACGCCCGCCGTCAGCGAACTTGATGCGCGTCTTGTCGCTGCGGTGGGTGCCCGGTGTGAGGTAGGCCTCCAGGCCGATGATCGGCTTGATGCCGTACTTCTTGGCCTTGGACCAGAACTCGTAGGCCCCGAAGATGTAACCGTGGTCCGTCGTGGCCAGGGCCGGCATACCCATCTGGGCGGCGCTCTCGAACAGCTCGTCGATCCGGGCAGCACCATCGAGCATGGAGTACTCGGTATGGACGTGCAGGTGCACGAAGCTCTGGTCGGGAGAACCCGCTGCGGGAGTGGACAACTGAGACATTGACACAGAGTCTATGCCGGGCGAAGGACACTCCTGGTATGCCGTGCCGCCGCTACGGGGACGTGTCCAGGAGAGGGTCTGCTAGCCGCTGATGCGGTCCAGCGCGGTCTGCAGATCCGGCGGGTAGGGGCTGCGGAAGCTGACCCACTCGCCGCTGCTGGGGTGCTGGAACCCGAGCCCGACCGCGTGCAGCCACTGGCGCTGCAGGCCGAGCTTTGTGGCCAGCACCGGGTCCGCGCCGTAGGTCAGGTCTCCGACGCAGGGATGGCCAAGCGCGGAGAAGTGAACCCGGATCTGGTGGGTACGCCCAGTCTCGAGGTGGACCTCGACGAGTGATGCGGACCGGAACGCCTCAAGGACCTCGTAGTGGGTGACGCTGGCCTTGCCATTCGCTATCACCGCGAACTTGTAGTCGTGGTTGGGGTGGCGGCCGATCGGAGCGTCGATGGTGCCGTTCAGCGGGTCGGGCAGGCCCTGGACAAGAGCGTGGTAGGTCTTCTCGACCGTGCGTTCCTTGAATGCCCGCTTGAGCACGGTGTAGGCGTGCTCGCTCTTTGCGACCACCATCAGACCGCTGGTCCCCACATCGAGACGATGCACGACACCGCGACGCTCCTCGGCACCGGATGTCGAGATGCGATAGCCGGCCGCCGCCAGCCCGCCGATCACGGTGGGACCGGTCCAGCCGACACTGGGATGGGCGGCAACGCCGACGGGCTTGTCGACGACCACCAGGTCGTCGTCGTCATGGATCACGGCCATACCCGGCACGGGTTCCGCGACCACGGCAAGCCCGGCCGAGGCGGGCGGATCTGGCAGCGACACCTCGAGCCAGGCACCCGCGCATACCCGATCTGACTTGCCCACGGTGCGCTGGTCGACGGTCACCGCGCCTGCAGTCGCCAGGTCGGCGGCCTTGGTACGGGACAGACCGAAGAGACGCGCGAGAGCCGAGTCAACGCGTTCTCCTTCAAGACCGTCCGGCACAGGCAGCGAACGGACATCAGACATCGTCATCGGTTCCTGCCGAGTGCTCGGGAGGCTCCGCCGCAGTGGTCCCGTTCTCGGGCTTGTCGTTCTCGGGCTTGTCACCGGACACGCGGGTTCCGTCGATGCTGACGCCCCGGAAAGCCATCACGGCGAGCAGGACCGCTGCACTGACGATGGCCGAGTCGGCGATGTTGAAAATGGGATAGTGCGGCAGCTGCAAGAAGTCCACCACGTGTCCACGACCGGGCCCCGGAGCCCGGAACATGCGGTCGGTCAGGTTGCCCAGCGATCCGCCGAGCAACAGCCCCAGCGCCAGCGCCCAGCCTCGGCTGCCCAGACGTCGAGCGCTGAAGACGACGAACAGGACAACCGAAAAGGCGATCACGGTAAGGATCCACGTCGCTCCGGTGGCGATCGAGAAGGCAGCTCCGGCGTTGCGGATCAGGTTCAGCTGAAGCACCGACCCGATCAGGTCACGTGGATGATCCGGCTGAAGGTTGGCAGTGGCCCACGCCTTGGTCAGCTGGTCGGCAACATAGACCGGCACGGCCACGACAACCAGCGCAAGGTACAGCAGTCGTCGAGGTGTCGATTGCGCAGTCGTGATCTCGTTCGCGGGCGGTGAGGTGATTAGCGGCGCTCCTGCTTGGATTTGCATGTCATGCATAGCGTCGCACGCGGGAAGGCCTGCAGACGATTCTTGCCGATCGGGCTGCCGCAGGACTCGCAGATGCCATAGCTCCCGTCAACGAGCCGCGCGAGCGCACGCGCGCACTGATCGAACACCTCGCGGGCGTTGTTGGCCAACGAGATCTCTTGCTCGCGCTCGAAGGTCGCGGTGCCGGCGTCGGCCGGGTCATCGCCTGCGCCGTCACCAACGTCACGCATGAGACCGGCAAGGTCGAACTCGGCCAGCGAGATCTCTTGCTGCAAGCGGGCAATATCAGCCTCGAGCTCGGCGCGGACCGCCGCGAGTTCCTTGGCCGTCCACGGCTTCTCGTTCTTGCGGACCCGCAGACGCTGCGGCTGGGCGCTTGGGCCGGTGGAGATACTCGCCCCTCGCCCCTTCGGCCCTTCGGTCGCCTTGGTCGCACTGGCCTTCGCCGTGGCCTTCGCCGCGCTTGCCTTCGTCGCGCTTGCCTTCGTCGTGGCCTTCGCCGCAGTCACCTTCGTAGCCACGACCTTAGGCGGCGCAGCCTTCTTCGGCGGCACGCTCGTCTTGGCCACTGAGGTCGCCTTCTTCACAGCCATGCTCGGCCCCTTCGCGATGGCACTTCGTCGTCCCCACGAAACACGGAGATGTGGCGTGAGAATAAGGCCATCCGGCTCAGTTCTCAATGGAGAAACGCCGCCCTGGGTTCGGTTAGTCCCCAGTAGCGCCCCCAAAGTCGGTCACCAGCCAGTCCAAGTTGCCAAGAACGGGGCGCCAACCGTCACGGTCGGGCCCCGCTTCAGCTGCTGGCAGCGGGTAACCGGTCAGCCGTCGTACCGTTGACCATCCCGCTTGCCGTTACTGTCGTTTCCAGCCGTCTCGTCGGTGCCGATCTGCTCCAGCTGCTGCAGCTGACCCTCGAGGTGGGCCTTCAGACGGGTGCGATAGTCACGCTCGAAAGTCCTCAGCTCGTCGATCTTCTTCTGCAGCAGACTGCGCTCGTGACCGAGCGTCTGAAGCACCTCAGCCCTCTTCTGCTGGGCCTCGGCGACCATTCCGGTGGCTCGCTCGCGCGCCTCGGTGATCATCTGCTCGTGCCGCGCAGTTGCCTCGGCGACAAGGGCATCGTGCTTGGCCTGAGCGGTAGACCGAAGCTCTTCCTGCTTCGCTGTGGCCTCACCAAGAACCTGGTCATGGCGTAGCTGCCCCTCGCTGATGAGGCGCTCGCGAGTCTTCTGGCCCTCGGACACGTACTCCGCGTGCAGCTTCTCTGCCAGGGCAAGCACGCCAGCCGCTGAGCTCAAGCCTGCGTCGGCGGCACCGCCGACCGGGGCCGAGTCTCGTCCTACGTCCTTGGCTGCGACAGGGGCGGCATACGAGGACTTGGCAACCTCGTTCGCGGCTTCCTCTGCTGCCTTCTTGCGCGCAGCAGCCTGTGCCTCTGCATGTTCAGCGTCGGCGTTTGCCTTGGCAATGCGAACGTCGGAGTCCCTCTCGGCTCTCACACGCTCAGCAGCCCGTGACTCTGCCCGCTCAGCGTCGGCGTTTGCCCTGGCAACACGAGCGGCGGCATCCCTCTCTGACTGCTCGGCAGACTGCCTGGCGGCCGCGATCTTGTCCTTGGCGTCAGCTGGGATGACACCCTTGTCTTCAAGGCAGGTCTTGAGCTGTTTGCTCAGATCTTCGTTCTCACTGGTCAGACGACGAAGTTCGACGACGATCTCGTCCAGGAAGTCGTCAACCTCATGCTCGTCGTATCCACGACGGAACTGAGTCGCGGTGAAATTCTTGTTGAGGACATCCTCGGGCATGAACGCCATGTAGTCACCTCGGTCGATTTCGTTCGGGGGGCCGCACCACCCTATAGCGGGCCCCGGCAAAGTCCGCAATTGGCGCGCGACTTTGAGGTCCGATACGTGCAGTACAGCTCTGAGGTCAACTATGTGTCGGTCAGATACGCGCCACCAGTGACTGAAGGAAACCCACTGCCAGGATCAGCACCAGAAACGCCATGTCGAGGCGAACCGCCCCCAACGACAGCGGCGGAATCAGACGTCGCAGCGCCTTGAGCGGCGGGTCGGTGACGGTGTAGATGACTTCGGCAAAGACAAGGACCGGCCCACGCGGTCGCCACTCCCTGGCCAGCACCTGGATCCAGTCAAAGACGAGGCGACAGATGAGAGCAGCAAAAAACAGGTTCAGGACAAAACCCAGCGCGAACTTCACAACGCCTAGCATGACGGTCCCGGCTGAGGATCGAGCCACCAGGTACGGACGGTGGCCCGTTCAGCTCTGGTTGAAGAAGCCGCGTGAGGCCGCCTTGGGTGGCGCCGACTCGTTGGCTGTGACCTCGACATGTGCCGGCGACAGCAGGAACACCTTGCTGGTGACCCGCTCGATGGAGCCGTGCAGACCGAATACCAGGCCGGCGGCGAAGTCCACGAGTCGCTTGGCGTCTGCGTCATCCAGATCGGTCAGGTTCATGATCACCGGGGTGCCCTCGCGGAAACTCTCACCGATGTTCTTCGCTTCGTTGTAGGTCCGTGGGTGGATCGTCGAGATGCGGTTCAGCGCACCGACCTCGACATCACGGACCACGCGAGCCACGGGTGTGCGCGCCGGCAGTGGCGTCACTGCGGCGGAACGTTCGTGGCGAGACGGAGCGTCCTGACGGGCAGCGGACTCGTCGTAGTCGTCGTACGAGTCGTAGCCGTCGTCACGCTCATCCTCAGCCAGCCCGAGGTACACCATGGTCTTGCGCAGTGCCCCAGCCATCTCGAGCTCCTTACTATCCGACGAGTGATCACCTCAAAACTACCCAAACGGCGGACGCGAACCGAGGATTGCGCTGCCGACACGCAGGTGTGTCGCACCGTTTGCCACGGCGGCCTCAAGATCGGCGCTCATCCCGGCGGAGATCCAGGTGGCCGCGGGGTGATCAGCACGCAGCCCCCTGGCCACGGTGGCTAGCTGCGCGAAAGCCTCGACCGGATCGACCCCCAGCGGGGCCACGGCCATGAGTCCTCGAAGCTCGAGGTGCTGCGCGGCAGCAATGCTGTTCGCAAGCTCAGCAACACCATCAAGCGGTATGCCGCCGCGCCCTCGTCCAGAGTCTCCGCTCAAGCTCACCTGAACCAGCGCGCCAATGTCGCGCCCGGCAGCAGCGGCAGCGCGGTCGAGCGCCCGGACCAGCTTGTCCCGGTCGATCGAATGGACTATGTCGACGTACGACGCCAACGAGGCGGCTTTGTTGGACTGCAGCTGACCGATGAAATGGACCCGAAGGCGTTGACGCACCTCCGACGGCAGAGCGGCAATCTTGGCCGACGCCTCCTGATCGCGGTTCTCCCCGATGTCCGTCACGCCGAGCTGGCAGAGCGTCTCGATGTCCGAGACGGGGAAGAACTTCGTCACCACGATCAGGGCAACGTCGTGACGCACGCGGCCCGCTGCCCTGCAGGCAGTACCGATGCGCCCGTGGACGTGGTGGAGGTTGGTGGACAGCTCCTCGCGTCGCGCGGCCGCTACGCTGGCGGACGTCATACGCCTCCTTCGGTATGGGCTTCCAGCAACCGGACGACCCCGGCGAAGCGACCCGTATGGTGCTGGCGACGATACGAGTACAGCCCCTCGGTCTCGCGAGTGCAGCCCCAGATCCATTGCACCGCAACAGATCTCGCCCGCAGCTGTTCGACCACGCCGGCGGCGACGTCAATGGCCGGGGTTCCCTGCCAGGAGACGGCAGCCGCAACCGGACTGACCTTGGCGGCTTGCGCCCTCATCGCCTCGGGGACCTCGTAGCAGCGCCCGCACACCGACGGACCGACCACCGCGCTGATCGACCGAGCCCCCAGATCAGTCATCGCGTCGACGGCGCGCCCGACGATTCCCGACATCATCCCCGGCCGTCCGGCATGCACCGCCGCTGCGACGCCGGCGACGCGGTCGACCAACAGGACCGGGGCGCAGTCAGCGACAAGAACCGCCAACGCAACGTCGGTCGACGTCGTCACGATGCCGTCCACCGCAGGGGGATCGCCGCGCCACGGCCCTTCGACCAGCGCAATCTCCGAGCCGTGACACTGGCGCATGAACAGGAGGTGATCTCTTTGGACGTCAAGAACGCCCGCCACCAGACTGCGGTTCGACACGACCGCGCGGGGATCATCACCCACGTGTCCGCCAAGGTTGAGGGTGGCAAAGTCCCCCACGCTCGACCCGCCTCTCGTCGACGTGAATCCCCAGTCGACGGCGCGACCACCGATCGCCGGGCTCTGCTCACGCCAATGAAACACACGGGTCACGCTAGTCGAGTCTTCCTCGAGGTGACGTAGCGGCGGTCGGCCCGATGAAGACTCGGACCGACCACCCCCAGGCAAAGTGTCACTTCAGGAAGTCAGGCACATCCAGGTCATCGTTGTCGTCGAAGTTCACGGTACGCGGTGGCCGTGCCACGGGCACCGGTTCCGGTTCCTTCTGGTGAACCGCCGGGGGCTGACCGCCGTTGGCGAGAGCCTGAGCCGCCAGCGCCTGACTGCCGACCGGCACCTGGGCCGGGTGGACCACAGGCTTGACCTGCGGCGCCGNCTGCACCACGCGCGGCTGTTGGGCCGGGACAGCTGTCGCGGTTGAGCGCTGGGTCGAACCAGCGACCTGGCCAAGTGCACGGTCGTCGTTGCGACGAACCGGGCCGCCACCATCGAAACCTGCGGCAATGACCGTCACCCTCACCTCATCACCGAGAGCATCGTCGATGACGGTACCGAAGATGATGTTGGCCTCGGGGTGGGCGGCTTCCTGCACCAGCCGCGCAGCCTCATTGATCTCGAACAGCCCCAGGTCTGAACCACCCTGAATCGACAGCAGCACGCCGTGTGCACCGTCGATGCTGGCCTCGAGCAACGGCGAGGAGATCGCCAGCTCAGCAGCCTGAACGGCTCTGTCATCGCCGCGCGCCGAGCCAATGCCCATGAGGGCCGAGCCGGCTCCCTGCATCACGGCCTTGACGTCGGCGAAGTCGAGGTTGATCAGGCCGGGTGTGGTGATCAGGTCCGTGATGCCCTGAACACCGGAGAGCAGAACCTGGTCGGCACTGCGGAAGGCGTCGAGCATGCTGACCGCCCGGTCGCTGATCGAGAGCAGTCGGTCGTTGGGGATGATGATGAGCGTGTCGACCTCTTCGCGCAGGCCCGCGATACCCGTCTCAGCCTGGTTGGCGCGACGCCGCCCCTCGAAGGTGAAGGGCCGGGTGACCACGCCAATGGTGAGCGCTCCGATGGACTTGGCGATCTTGGCTATGACAGGTGCGCCACCAGTGCCGGTGCCACCTCCCTCTCCGGCCGTCACGAAGACCATGTCAGCGCCCTTGAGCACTTCTTCGATCTCTTCGGCGTGATCCTCGGCGGCCTTCTTTCCGACCTCGGGATCGGCGCCGGCGCCCAGACCACGGGTCAGCTCACGGCCCACGTCGAGCTTCACATCCGCGTCACTCATCAGAAGGGCCTGGGCGTCGGTGTTGATGGCGATGAACTCCACGCCCTTGAGACCTACTTCGATCATCCGGTTGACTGCATTGACGCCGCCTCCGCCAATGCCGACGACCTTGATTACGGCTAGGTAGTTCTGCGGTGCTGCCACGTCGGTTGGCCTCTCCTTGAATCGTTCTGCGTGAGCCGGTAGGTGTGGTGCAGGCATCGTGTGCGTATCGCGCGCACCGACTGAATCTCGATGTTAACTATAGGGTTATAGTTAATCCAACCCTGTGCACGATGACCGTATTGCCTGAGACCCCCGTGATCAACCCTGTGTACGGCGTGTCGGGTGACTCATCTGGTAACGGGGGTGCGCGGTGCGCTGACGTCAATCGTCCCGACGTCCTTCTGCCTCAGCAGAGCCGTCATCACCTTCACCTTCAGTTCAGGTTCGGACGCCCCTCCCCACACGACTGTGACCGCGCCCAGCTTGAGCGTGACCATGTTCGGCCCCACGACCGTCACATTGGTGACCTGACCGCGCTGCCCCGAGGAGAGCGCCCGGAGAACGGTGATCGCGGCGCGCATGGACTCCATGCTCGACGGGTTCTCAACAGTGTTGATCAGTGGCACGCCCTTGGGCGCCGCGCTCACTGTCGCATAGGCAACGCCCTGAGAATCCACAACCTGTACTTGACCTTGAGGGTTTTTCACGGCAAGGACCGGCACTCTGAGGGTCGCCGAGATGAGAATCGTGCTCGGGTATGAACGGCTCACCGTGACCTCGGCCAGCGCCGCCGTGACGATCACCCGCCTGGAGATCGCGCGTGTGTCGATCTTCGCCAATGGCGTGCCCATGGGGACGGCAGCCCGACCCACGATCGTGAAGACGTCCCCCGGCGGCACTCCTTCGACCCTGACCGACTTGGCCACCAGCACTGGGCTGAACTCCACCAACCACACTCCCCCGGCCAGCAGGGCGAGAGCGACGGCAAGCCAGGCCGCCAACAACCAGGGGCGACGACGAACCCGGGCTGCCCGAACGTCAAACCTGGCCAGCGAGGACGGCAGTCCCGAGGAACGCCGGGCGGACGTTCCACCGGCACCGTGAGCTCTGCCTCGGCGAGCGGGCGGGCTCAAACCAGTTCCTGTCCCGCACCGACCGCCGTCGCATCGGGCCGGTCGCCCAACAGACGCAGAACCTCCGGACCGATCATGGTGACGTCACCTGCCCCGACGGTCAGTACCAGATCGCCGGCCCTGACGATCTGGACCACAAGAGGGGCGACATCAGACCAGGACGGCACGTAACGCACGTTCTCGCCTGTCTTGTCGCCGCGACCACTCCCATGAAAGAGCTGGTCGGTGATCAATGCTCCGCTCACTCCCGGCATCGGATCCTCGCGGGCGGCATACACATCCATGACGATGATGATGTCCGCTGGCGACAGAGCAGTGGCCAGCTCTGCCGCGAAGTCGCGGGTCCGTGAGTAGAGATGGGGCTGGAACACCACGATCAGTCGTCCGGGAGCAGCAAGGACCAGGGCGGTCTCGACTACTGCCGTCACCTTGCCCGGGTTGTGTGCATAGTCGTCGACAACCCGCACACCAGCCACCTCTCCCTTGGGCTCGAACCTGCGGCGGGTCCCGGTGAAGCCGGCGAGTCCCTTGAGAACCCGGTCAGGATCTTGCCCCAGCCCTTCGGTGGCGGCCGCGAACGCGGCGGTCGCGTTGAGCAGGTTGTGTCGACCCGGTATGCCGAGATCGAGGCGTCCGAGTACAGCTCTGTCGGCTCCGCCCACCCCGCCCGCCATCAGCTGCGCATGCGCGTGCATCCCGGCACCGCCCACGTCGGTGAGCCGCACGTCCGCATCCGCAGCCAGGCCATAGGTGATCACCCGGGTGCCTGCGCTCCTGGCTACTTCACACAGGTCGCGAGATCCCTGGTCGTCCGCACAGGTCACCAGCAAACCGTCCGGCTGCACGGTGGCGGCGAACTTGGCATAGGCCGCCTGGACCGCCGTGAAGGTGCCGTAGAAGTCGAGGTGGTCAGGCTGCACGCTGGTCACGATGGCGACCTCGGGCCGATAGACGAGGAACGACCCGTCGCTCTCATCGGCTTCGGCCACGAAGATCTCACCAGTGCCGTGGTGAGCGTTGGTGCCATGCTTGGCAAGCTCACCCCCGACGGCGAACGACGGGTCGACCCCACATTGCTGCAGTGCGACCACCAGCATCGACGTCGTCGTGGTCTTGCCGTTGGCGCCGGCGACAGCGACCCGCCGGCTCCCCTGCATCACCGATGCCAGGGCCTGAGATCGGTGCAGCACCCGAAGCCCGCGCGAGCGGGCCTCTTGCAGCTCGACATTGTTCTCGCGGATCGCTGAGGAGATGACGACGGTATCGGCGTGGCCGAGATGGGCGGCGTCATGGCCGATGTAGACCTTCGCCCCCTCAGTGACCAGGGCCGCGAGGACGAGGGACTTCTTGGCGTCGGACCCGCTGACCTCCAGTCCCCGAGCCAACATCACCCGGGCAACGCCAGACATTCCCGCGCCACCGATGGCGATGAAATGGACCGAGCCCAGACTGCTGGCGGCCGGGACCTCGGCGGTGAAGTCGAAACGGCCGTTCGACCCGTTGGCGGCATAGGCGTACGGCGAGCGCGCCCTGGGTGGTTGGCTGCCGTCGGGCGCCGGAGCATTCATCGGGCACCCCGCGAGCCCGCAGCAATGGCAACCAGATCGGCCAGTCGTTCGTCCGCCTCACGCTCCCCGATGGTGGCCGCCGCATTCGCCATCTTGGCGATCCGCAGCTCATCGCACGCCAGCGGCACCAGCGTCTCGTCGATCCACTGGGGCGTCAGTCCTGAGTCGTCAACCAGAATGCCGCCACCGGCGGCGACGACATCGGTGGCGTTGAAACGCTGCTCGCCGTTTCCGATCGGCAACGGCACGTAGACCGCAGGCAGCCCGACAGCGGTCAGCTCACAGACCGTGTTGGCACCGGCGCGGGCAACCACGAGGTCGGCTGCGGCATAGGCCAGGTCCATCCGATCGACATAGCCGGCAACAACATACGCAGGCCCGACCCCCGTCGAGTCATTCACGAACTCCTTGCCCAGCCCACTGATGTGCAACACCTGTATGCCGTGTGCGCGCAACTCGTCGACTCGTGACGCGAAAGCCGCGTTCAGCCGCTGCGCCCCCAGAGACCCCCCGGTGATCAACAGCGTCGGGTGGTGGTCGTCGAGCCCGAAATATGCCAACCCCTGCGCACGGCTTGTCGCCCGGTCCAGCAACGCGATCTCGCGACGCAACGGCATGCCAATGACAGTGGCGTGCGGCAGGGACGTGGACGCGAATGTCGTTGCCACGTAGGGCGTCATGCGCGCACCGACGCGATTCGCCAGACCCGGCCGGGAGTTCTGTTCGTGGACGACGATGGGGATCCCCCGCTTGCGTGCAGCCAGATAAGCCGGCGTCGAGACGTACCCGCCAAAACCCACCACGACGTCAGGGCTCGTTTCGTCAATGGCTGCACCAGCAGCGTGGACGGCCGCCCTCAGCGCGCCGGGCAGGCGAACCAGCGCACCTGAGGTCCGCCGAGGGAAGGCCACCTTGGGAATGGTCCGCAGGTCGTATCCGCGGGCCGGTACCAACCGCTGTTCGAGACCCTTCTGGGTGCCCAGAGCCGTCACGCGCAGGTCAGGGTGCCTGCGGCGCAGGCAGTCCGCGAGAGCCAGCAGCGGCGACACGTGACCGGCCGAACCACCACCGGCAAGGAGTACGGAGGTCAACGGCACCGAGGAAGGACCCGGGCCAACGCTCATGAGCTGCGACCCCGGCGCGTCGGCATGACCGCGAGGGAGCGGCGCACCACGCCCGGCCGGGCGGCGAGGGCCTCTCGACAACCCGGCTCGTTGCGGGCAAACGACAACAACATCCCCAGGGCGAACAGTGTCGCAGTCAAGGCCGATCCACCGCTGGAGACCAGGGGCAGCGGAACTCCGATGACCGGAAGCAGCCCGATCACCCCTCCCATGTTGATGACGGCCTGAGCGAGGATCCAGACCATCACCCCCGCGGTCGCGACACGGACGAAGAAGTCGTCGCTGCGCAGGACCAGCCGGTAGCACGCGAAGGCCAGCAGCCCGAATATCGCGATGATCACCAACGTGCCCGGCAGACCCAGCTCCTCACCGATGATGGCAAAGATGAAGTCGTTGTGAGCCGCAGGCAACCACGACCACTTCTCCCGGCTGGCGCCAAGCCCCACGCCCCACCAGCCCCCGTCGGCGAGGGCATACTGACCGTGGATCGTCTGAAAGCACTTGTTGGGGTCGGTGCACCCGACCAGCCACGTATTGATGCGACCCATCCGGTTGGCGCTGGTCATCGCCATGGCTGCAGCCAACGCCACGGAACACGCCCCCGCTACGAGGAACATCCGCGCCGGGACNCCAGCCACGAAGACCATCCCGCCGATGATGGCCAGGAGCACCAAGCCGGTGCCAAGGTCGCCACCGGCGAGTACGAGCGCCAGTAACAGGCCGCCGGCGGGGATCACCAATGGCACCGTCACGTGCAGGAACTTGCCGAGCAGTCGCCGTTTCTTGGTCAACACACTGGCGCCGAACAGGACCAACGCGACCTTGGCAAACTCAGAGGGCTGAACCTGCTGACCCGCGATGTGGATCCAGTTACGGTTGCCGTTGACCGAGACACCCAGGCCGGGCACGAATACCAGTCCCTGAAGGACGAGAGCAGCCACCAGCAGCGGCACGGATATCCGCTTCCAGATCTTCAGCGGGAGCCGGTTGGCCACGAAGGCGGCGATAACGCCGGCGACCGCGAACTGCAGCTGGTTGAGGAAGATCGTGTAGGCCGAGTTGGTGTCCTTGTAGGACGTCACGCTTGACGCGGAGAGAACCATGGCCAGGCCGATGATGACCAGCATCGTGGTCGCGCTGAGCAGCAGATAGTAGGTCGTGACCGGGGACTCGAGGCGCTCCAGCCACGGCAGCGCCCTACGCCAGGTGGACGAACCAGCCGATGGAGACGTCGGGCCCGTGCGTCCCGAGGCGGCTGATGAACCGGGCCATTTCGAGGTGGTGCTCACGGCGCCGTGGGCCCTTCGTGCCGGCTCGCGTGGCGGTGCACCGCCTCGGCGAACGCGTCGCCACGCTCGCCATAGTTGGTGAACATGTCCATCGACGCTGCAGCAGGTGCGAGCAGGACCACATCGCCGGGCTGTGCCAGGTCGCCGGCACGAGCCACCACGAGATCCATGACACCAGTGTCTGTGTCGGGCACGTCGACCACGGGTACATCTGGTGCGTGTCGCCTCAGCGCCCGGGCGATCTGCTCGCGATCGGACCCGATCAGGACGACACCGCGTAGCCGGTCAGCCACCGAATGCACCAGCTCATCGACCTCGGCCCCCTTGAGCAGCCCCCCGGCGATCCACACGACGTGCTCGAAGGCGACCAGCGAGGCGCCGGCAGCATGGGGGTTGGTGGCCTTGGAGTCGTCGATGAAGCGCACGCCGTCGACCGTTGCCACGTCGGCGATCCGGTGAGGATCGGGGACGAANGCGCGCAGTCCGTCGCGGACCGACAGCGGACCGACCCCGTAGGCGCGTGCCAGTGCCGCGGCCGCCAGAGCATTGGCCACATTGTGAGGTGCCACCGATGGGGCATCTCCCTGCAGGTCTGCCAGAGTGGCCAGCTCCGCGGCTGAGGTCTTGCGCTGCTCGACGAACGCCCGGTCGGCCAGTACGTCGTCGACCAGCCCGAGCATGGACGGACCCGGAATGCCAAGGGTGAAACCGATGGCACGACAGCCCTCCACGACGTCGGCGTCCCTGACCATCTGCTCCGTTGCCGGATCCTGCACGTTGTAGACGCAGGCGACCTGGGTGCCGCCGTAGACCTTGGCCTTGGCCAGGCGGTACTCCTCCATGGATCCGTGCCAGTCGACGTGGTCGGGCGCGACGTTGAGACAGACTGACGCGAAAGGGGCCACCGACCGTTGCCAGTGCAGCTGGAAGCTCGACAGCTCGACAGCCAGCACGTCATACGGATCGGGGTGCAGAACCGCCTCGAGAAGCGGCGTGCCCACGTTCCCCGCACTCGTCGCGCGCAGCCCGGCGGCGCGCAGGATGCAGGCAAGCATCTTGACCGTCGTCGTCTTGCCGTTGGTGCCGGTGATCGTGAGCATCTTGACCGTCGTCGTCTTGCCGTTGGTGCCGGTGATCGTGATCCAGGGCGCCGCGCCGGACTGGGCGCGCATCCGCCACGCGAGCTCAACCTCACCCCAGACCGGTATGCCGCGTCCGGCCGCGGCGAGCAGCAAGGGGTGGTCGGGGCGAAAACCGGGTGAGGTCACGACGAGCTCGGTGCCCTCGGGCACGTCGAGCAGGTGCTCGG
>JGI24134J36421_10000128_pt1 | contig 20830 bp, 19 predicted proteins | sample BarGraNGADG00312_FD_36421 | JGI IMG/M metagenome (IMG submission 36421) | reverse complement strand
GCAGCGAAATGAGGGAAAAAATATTTGACTGGATGGATAAAGTTTTAGACCTACGGGAAAGATAAAGAAGTAGAAAAGAGGATTGTGCTCCTCCGCCAAACGGCGGATCGAGTCTGTCCGAGTTAAAGATGTTTTACGGGAGCAAAAAAAAAGAAACAGACAAAGAATCTGTTTCTTCCGTTTCTGTACCCGGAGCCGGGATCGAACCGGCACAGCATCACTGCCACTGGTGTTTGAGACCAGCGCGTCTACCAATTCCGCCATCCGGGCGCTATTTATTGTTGTGTAGTCCTTACGGTCTTGCGGTCTGCGAAAATAGGATATTTTTTTTAAACGCTCATTATTGGCTTATGCCTCTCTGCAAACTGGCTGCTTCGCTAAAATGACCCACCGGGTCATTTATTAACGCTCGCCCCTCTATTGCCTACTGCCTGCTGCCTCTTCTATCGCATGCAGTATCCCTTCCACATCATACCCGCACTCATGATATAGCTCCTGCTGGGTGCCATGCTCAACAAAATAATCCGGAATGCCAAGACGTTTTATCTCAACCGAATAGCCATGGTCGCCGGCAAATTCCAGAACAGCACTGCCAAATCCTCCCTTGATGACGCCGTCTTCTACAGTAATGATCTTTTTGAAATTTTTCATTACCTCATGCAGCACATCTTCATCGAGCGGATTAGCGAACCGCATATCGTAATGCTTTACTGATATCCCTTTGTCACGCAGCTGAGCAGCAGCTTCAACGACAAAATTGCCGGGATGGCCAATGCTTAGCACTGCAATATCCTTTCCGTCACTGATCAGCCTGGCCTTGCCGACAGGTATCTCTGCGAACGGCTGCTTCCAGTCGCAAACGGACCCTGTTCCTCGCGGGTAGCGAATGCTGAACGGTCCTTTAATCTTCTCAAGCTGTGCGGTGTACATCATGTTGCGCAGCTCTACCTCATCCATTGGCGCTGCAGTTATCATCCCGGGGATGTTACGCATGAAGGCAAGATCGAATAAACCGTGATGTGTCGCACCATCCGACCCCACCAGGCCGCCGCGGTCAAGGCAGAAAACAACCTTAAGTCCTTGTATCGCAACGTCATGAACCACCTGATCATAGGCCCTCTGCATGAATGTCGAATAGATATTGCAGAAAGGCAGAAGCCCGTCTGATGCTAGTCCTGCTGAAAATGTCACCGCATGCTGTTCGGCAATGCCGACATCAAAGGTCCTGTCAGGCATCTCTTTCATCATAATGTTGAGCGAGCACCCGGTGGGCATGGCAGGTGTAATACCGACAATTTTGTCATTCATACGTGCCAGCTCAACGATTGTTTCTCCGAAGACATCCTGGTAAAATGAGTGCCTTGAACAGTCAGNGGGTTTTATCAGCTCTCCNGTGCATTTGTCAAATTTTCCNGGAGCATGAAAGACAGTCTGATGCTCTTCAGCTTTCGGAAAGCCCTTCCCTTTCACAGTGACACAATGAAGTAGCTTCGGACCGGGTATCCTTTTCATATCCTGCAGTACCCTTACCAGATGGAGCACATCATGACCATCAATTGGACCGAAATATCTGAATTTCATAGATTCAAACAGGTTGCTCCTTTCAAGCATGGTACCCTTTATNCTTCCCTCGATCTGCGAGGCCAGCATCCGCGCTTTTGAACCCATGCGACTTGAAAGACCAAGGAAATTCCACACCTTGTCCTTGAACCTGTTGTATGCTTTGCTGGTGGTTATGTCAAGAAGATACTCCTTCAGCGCCCCGACACTTGCATCAATAGAAATNTTGTTATCATTAAGGATGACAAGCAGATCGGCTTTTTGATTTCCGGCATTATTCAAACCCTCGAATGCAAGTCCTCCGGTCAGAGCTCCATCGCCTATTACTGCTACTACTTTACGCTTTTCCCCCTGTGACCTTGATGCCACAGCAATCCCCAGGGCAGCCGAGATTGAGGTTGAAGAATGTCCAACCCCAAAAGCGTCATACTCGCTTTCAACCATTCGCGGAAAGCCGCTAATACCCTTATATTTTCTGTTTGTCTTAAAACTATCTTTCCTGCCTGTCAGAATCTTGTGTCCGTAAGCCTGATGACCTACATCCCATATGATCTTGTCATAAGGTGTATTATAGACATAATGCAGGGCGACTGTCAGTTCAATAACGCCGAGGCTGGCTCCGAAATGACCTGGATTAGTACTGACCTCGTCAATGATAAACTGTCTGAGCTCATCACTGACCCTGACCAGATCAAGCTCATTCAGTTTCCTGAGATCTTCAGGAGTGTTTATTTTGTCGAGCAGCCGTGTATTGTCTGACATTTAAAACCGGGTCATAACTGACCGCGCAAAGATACTCATATTTTGATTTTTGTGTTCAGATATGAGTTCCTGGCAGTGGTGGTAAATAATTGTTTTTGTTAATTAATCATTCAACTATTAACAACAGGTTTTACCTTTTATTGTTTAATTCGCGGCAGAGGTAAAGTCAAAAAAAGTCAGTCATGGTATCACGAAAATCAATCTTGCCGGTGCTTCTTATAGCGTTAGTCATGGGCTCATGCGTTACGGGAAAGAAATATAATTCCCTCAGTGACAAATCCAACATGCTTCTTATTGAGCGTGATTCGCTCAAAGCAGAAAACCTATGGTTATCAATGTCGAACAGGGAGCTAACAACCAAATCAAAACAGCTCACAGAGGATACGGATAAGCTGACCGCGGATATCAGCAAGGCAAAGACTGAGCTCACACAGTCAAAGGATGAGCTTGAAAGACTGACGACACGTTATGCAGACCTGCAGAGGGCCCAGGATGAGCTTGTCAGCGGAAAGGCGCAGGAAACGCAACGTCTTCTGGCAGAGCTTAGAACAGCACAGTCTGATCTTCAGAAGAAGGAAGAACTGATGCGTGACCTCGAGATGAATCTTGACACCAAAAAGGCTTCACTCGAAGAGCTTACATATGAGCTTGAGAGGCGCAACGCCCGTCTGACAGAGCTGGAGAAGATGCTTGATGCACAGCAGAAAGCTGTCAGGGAGCTGAAAGCCAAAGTGTCAGAGGCGCTGTACGGTTTTGAGGATAATGGCCTCTCAGTGACCATGAAGAACGGACAGGTGTATGTGTCAATGGATGAAAAACTACTCTTCAAGACAGGAAGCTACGAGATTGATGCCAACGGACGGGCCGCATTGCGTAAGCTGGGAGCTCTGCTTGAAAAAAATCCGGATATTTCCATCAATATCGAAGGCCATACTGACGATGTTCCATATCGGGCTGCCTCGGGCCAGCAGCTCGTCGACAACTGGGATCTGAGTGTTAAAAGGGCTACAACGGTTGTAAGGGTGCTTACCCAGGACACAAATATCAATCCCAAACGTCTGGTAGCCTCAGGCCGCAGCGAATATATGCCTGTTGATGCCAGGAAGACTGTTGACGCACGACAGAAGAACAGAAGGACGGAGATCATACTAACTCCCGATCTCACAGCGCTCTACAGTATCCTGGAGAGCTATAAGTAGCTTTTTCATTCACTGAATTCGCTCAGCTTTACCTTTAGCTTTTCAAGAGCCTCCATCAGGTCATCTTCCGGCTTGAGGAAATCGAAGCTTTTCCAGAATTCGGCATCATAGCCGGTTATAGTCTTTGAGAAAATTGAATGTACCGGAGCAAGGTCCCCGTGCTCAAAACGGGCAACATCTCCGGTCCTGTAATCAGTAATGGCCAGCTCAAAGAAGATATTGAAACGACTGCTGAAGACTTTCTTCCGTCCCTTTGCAAGGAACCCAAGATCACCCCTTACATGTGACAGGTAGTATCTTCCATCAACACAGCGGTAATGTGTGCGGTATCTTACATACTCCGGCTTCATTGTGTAATCATGCGGAAGTCTGCTTATATAAGATTCTCCGGTCTGGGCCACATACTGCGGATTAATCTCAAATTCGGCCAACATTACGCCGTAGTTATCGACATTGATATATACCTCCCCCTTCATCAGAGGCTCTGTAACCCATTCCTTCTGTTTGAATGAAATGACAAAGGCTGTCTCTCCGTCAATGGTAACAATATCTGTCAGGTGGTACTCATATGAATTGAAAAACTGAGGATCCAGGAAATCGAACATGTTCCTCATGCCATCAAGCGTCAGGGTGGAGCTCAGTCCTGCCTTAAGCCTTACTGCCAGGGTGTCTTCCGCTTCGAGGTTTTCGATATTCCGGCTCCGTATCACTTTTACCTGGTCATTTTGCAGAGACCTGGCGTAGGGGCTCTTGTAGATCTGCACCACTGCCTCTGAGTATATCTGTGGTTCTTTCTTCCTGTATACACCTTCGCGGTAGAAGCCGGTCAGAAGTGCNGGGGTAGTACCATAGTTNGAAGCTATGGAAGAAATTGTTTTTCTGATGATAAGTTCCGGATCCTGTACTCTTATAATTATCTCCGGAATGGGAATAAAGTCCCTCTCCATGCTTATTGTCATTACATTTCCCGGGAGGCTTCTTACAGGGATCTGGCGATTCATATAACCAACATAGGAGACAGACAGGGTGTCATTCAGGCACTCATCTGTAATTTTCAGAATGAAATCGCCGTTGTTGTTTGTCACCGTTCCCCTGCCGCGGTGACTGATACCTATGGTAGCATAAGCCAGTGGTTCAGATGTCTCGGCATCAGTAACCTTGCCGGCAAGGATGAACTGTTGCTCTCTTGAAGTGGAATCGGATAAAGAAGGGGTGGGGGAAGTGGTCAGGTCACGGTAAAGGATAATATGTTTGCCGATGACTGAATACCTGATGCCGGGATCACCGGTTACCGAGTCAAGAAGTTCGCTGATCGGTATTTCGGCATGAGGAAGAGTAAAGACCCTGTCCTCATTGATGATCTTTGTGTCATATGTAAAAACATAACCTGTCAGCCTGCTTACCTCACTGAGAGCTCTGGCAACCCTGATACTGCTGCCCGGCAGCTTCACCTGTTTTTCAAGGATATTCTCCTGAGGATAAAGCTGCACAGTGAAGAAGAGCAGGCCGGCGAGCAGGATCAATATCCTTTTCTCAGTACATGTCGACCACATCAGATCTCATCACTTCTGTCCCGGCAGAAGGCTGTAAGTTCCGCCTTCCATGACAGAATGAAGGTTAAAGGTAGTGCAAATAATATTAATAATGGTATCCTTGGGGAGATCCTTAAACTCGAATGTGGTTGTTATCCTGTAGTCATTAATTGACGGATCAGCAGCTACGATATCAATATTGTATGAGCGTTTCAGATCGGCAAATACCACCCCCAGTCTCTCGCCATTGTACCTGAGCATGTCAGTATTCCACGATAGGTAATTTGTGTCGGTGTTAAGGGCACGAGAAGTGTTTGAATCTGAAAGCTTCCCGACATAACCCGGTTCAAGTGTCAGGCTCTGCGAGCCGTCATTGCTGGTCAGCATGACTGTTCCTGTTGTCACAAATACCTCCACTTCGTCGTTACCGTTATCCGTGATCACATTGAATGAAGTCCCGAGAACTCTCACTCTGGCGTTCCCTGCATCAATTATGAAAGGCCTTGATTTATCGGGGGCAATGTCAAAATAGGCTTCGCCCTTCAGTGTTACCCTGCGGTTATTGTTTCCGAAGGTTTCCGGATAGATCAGCCGGCTGTTCCTGTTGAGATAAATTTTACTTCCATCTTTCAGAAGCACCTCTATGTTTTTCTCATCCAATGCAGAAGCCACAGTCACTTTTTCCGGTGATACAACTTCAAACAGCAGCCAGCCAAGGCCTGCAACTATTATAACCATGGCCGCTATCCTGATGAACGCCGGTACAAATGATGGTCTGCTTATCGGAATAACAGGCTTTTCATCTTCGATCCTGCTGTTGAGTTTATTCCATGCTTTATTGACGTCAATATTGTCATTAGCTGTGTTTTTCAGATCATTCCATTTTTTCATTATCTCTGTATCTTCACTTAACAGGATGCGTGCAGCATCATCACCGGATGTCTTTTCGCCTGAAAGCCATGCAGCTGCATCAGCCCACTCCTGGTCGGTCATTTCTTCTATTTTTTTATTCTTTTTCATTGCTCTGCAAGTGCTTTTCTGAATTCTTTAAGCGCCTTTCCCATATTTGATTCAACGGTCTTAAGCGATACTGAAAGTTTTACGGCTATCTCATTGTATTTCAATCCTTCGAACCTGCTCATCCGGAATATTACTCTGCATTTTTCGGGGAGCTTCTCAAGCACTGTTGCCACCTTNGACTGTAATTCGTTGTAGTATATTGCTTCGGTGACAGGCTCAACTGTCTCTTCAGCGCTGGCGGCAATCTCTCCGGCATGACGGTCAACCACTTTCTGATGTTCAATAAAGTGTAGTGATCTGTTATGTACGGAGCGGAAGAGATATCCGTTCAAAGAACTTTCAATCCTGAGGTTGCCTCTGTCCTGCCACAGCCTGAAGAAGAGTTCCTGTACAACTTCTTCTGCTGTGTCATGGTCCCTGAGGATGGTCTTCGCATAACGGACCAGTGAAGCATAGGAGGACCGGAACAGTTTTTCAAACTCCTGCTTGTCTCCCTGTCTGATCCTCCTGATTATCTCACTGTCACCGTTCATGCGGTAATGATACTTATTTATTCGGTCCTGTCACTGAACTTGACTTTCCTGCTCAATCTTCTTATGGCTGCCTCGATACTCTGGTCAGGCTCAATGACGTTATAATCACCCCAGAACGCAGGATCTGCGAAAGCTGACACTTCTTCAGTGAAGAAGTCTGTAGGCTTGATCCTGTCCTTTGAGGCGAATTTGACCACGTCTTCCTCGGTACGGTCAGTAATGGCCAGCTCTGACATGGTAGTATAGTTGGTGTTGAATAGTTTCTTCTTCCAGTCAACCTTGAACTTGACCTCAGCCCTTGAGTGGGCGAAATACCATTTGCCATCCACTTCGCGGTAGCGTACAAGATATGATGTGATCTCAGGGGTAACCTTCATTCCGATGGGTTTCTTCCTGATGAACATGGATGCCGCNAGTTCCTTGTTTTCAAGGTTAAACGAAAACTCTGCCTCTGCAATTGCGTATGTCTGAATGTCTATGTACAGAGTGCCCTGGTACAACGGGGTTGTTATAGAAGGCTTCTGGAAGAATTTGATGACATAGTTTGTGCGGTCATCTATGGCAACTATGCTCGACAGCTCAAAATCATACTGGTTGAGGGCTTCCCTGGTGAGGAAGGTCTCGGGATTCTTGACTATGTCAAGATAAAGAGTTGTTGTGGGGCCACCCTGCAGCTTGAAGAGGACGGTGTCCATCTTCTGGACATCATTGCTCTTTCTTCCTTTGTAGATCCTTACGGCATCAAATCTGAGATCATTCTGGTAAGGCGCCTTGAATATTTCCACTACGGCTTCACCGATAGAAATGTAGCTGCGGTTTTTCTTGATTGTCTCGCGATAGAAGCCGGTCATTTCATTTGGAACCGAGGTATAGTTTTCATTAAAACGCGAGATCACCTGTTCGAGGATCTCTTCAGGCACCATTGGCTTGACAATTATCTCTCTTATCGGGATCATTGCTGTTTCAAGTTCAATGATGTTGCGCTGGCCGTTGGTTTTCATATCCTCAATAGCCATCACCTTGTTCTTATACCCTATAAAGGAGAATTCTACCTTTCCCGCTTCGGCCTCACTGACTTTAAGAATGAATTCACCATCAAGGTTTGTAACGGTTGATACATTGCTTCCCAGTACGGCTACACCCGCAAAAACGAGCGGGAGGCCTGTTTCGGTATCGATCACCTTTCCTCTGATGACCGTCACCTGTTGCTGTTCTTTCTTCGGCCTGGCCGAAGGTCCAGTTGCAAGCAGATCTCCTGCTGTTATAAGGGAGAGGAGCGTTGCAGCTATTACTGAAAAAAAGATTCTTGTTTTCATGATTCTTTAATGTGTTGGTTTTTAAATCCGGATCATCTTTACATACTAATGACCGGAAATGTGTCCTCTACCCTATACATTGAAAAAAAAAATTGTTCATTTGTCAAAATCATGAGTGCTCCACATCTGAATGCAATTTACTCTGTTTTCTCTTACGGGATGAAGAGATATGCCGGCTTTTCTGTCACACCGCCATTACCTCAGGCAATAAATATTGAGCTGAGCAGCAGATGCAATCTCTCATGTCCTGAGTGTGTTACGGGTGCCGGCCTCCTGAAAAGGGACAAAGCTTTTATTGATACAACGATTGCAGAGAAGATTGCCGGAGAGCTTTCCGGCAGGACATTATCTGCCTGGCTCTACTTTCAGGGTGAACCCATGATGCATCCTGAATTCTTTGTAATTGTCAGTCTATTCCGGGAAATGAACCCCGTGATATCAACAAACGGGCATTTTCTTAGTGAGGAAAACTGCCGGATGCTTGCCGGTACACCGCTGAAGAAAATTATTATTCCGTATGACGGAGCAACAAAAGTTACATATAATAAATACCGTGCTGGCGGTGACCATGCACGCGTTACTGAAGGTATCCGCCGTCTGGCTGACACTATTAAGAACAGGGGCTCCAGGGTNANGATTGAACTTCAGNTGCTGCTTGGCAGGTACAACGAACATGAAATAGAAGCAGTGGCAGCATTTGCAGCATCTGTAAATGCTGATTTNAGGATAAAGAGCATGCAGGTTCTTGACATTGAAAGAGCAGAAGACTGGATGCCGTCTNACACAGGGAGATCCCGCTATATTAAGTCGGAGGGCAAGTGGAAACCAGTGAGTTCAAGGGCAAGAGGGTGTTTAAGGATGTGGACCTCTGCAGTCGTGACAGCTGATGGGGATGTTATACCGTGCTGTTTTGACAAATTTGCCGGTCATTCAATGGGCAATCTCACTGATCAGACATTCAGCGGGATATGGCATGGTGAAAAATACAGGACATTCAGGGATTCTGTAATCAGAAGCCGTGCTTCCATGGATATCTGTTCCGGGTGCCCTCAGGGAAGAAGGATCCTTTTTAAAAGCTGAGGCATGATCTTCAAACCGTAAGATGTGCGGGATATTACCTGACCACCTTCACCACGGCAACTTTGCCGTCAAAGAAAATACGGGCGAGATATACACCAGGTGCCAGATTATTCACCGGGAGCTGCAGTGATCCGGAGTTTTCAGAATAGGTTCCCTGGTATACTGTCTTGCCGGCATAATCAAGAAGTTCTATCCTGATGGCAGAACAGCCGGTGAATGCTTCAGATTCTATTGTCACTATGTCTTCGGCAGGCAGCGGGTAAACCTTTATTTCTTCATCCCTAAGGAATATATCATTAATATCGCTCAGAATACTCATGGTAAGGTAGAAAGTGCCTGTCACCCCGCCTCCGCTGCCGTCTACCTGAACCCAGTATTTCTGGCCGGCACTGACATCTATCGAAGTGATCCGGGGATTATAGTCAGTATCAGAATAATCATCGTTTGCTCCGACAAGTGTAAAATTGCCGCTTAGTACGTCCTGATATGTTGAAGCCCTGTAGATGGCTATCTCGTTATCCATCCCGGTCGAATAAAATGTAATTTTCTGATTGGCTGCCGGTGTAAAATAGAACCATACGGTTTTTTCAATTATGTTTTTTCCTGTACCATATTCATCGCACCATGAAAGCTGCCCTGTACAGGATCCAAAAGGCGGAAACGGTTCGCCTGCTTCAATAGTGGCGCATAGGTTGGAGAAGGGACCGTTTTCACCTGTACCTACCTCAATGGCATCAGCGATATTATCATTTGGCTGGGCTTTAAGCGGTATTTTAAATTGCAGGGTATTCTCGCAGGTCCCCTGAATACCTGTCAGGGTGATCTCAATATCGGTGCTTTGAGTTAATTGCACTCCATCTATCAGCTTTACCTCTGCGGGGTTGACTGTATTATTTACTATATAAAAATAGTCATCTGAGGCCTCTGAAAGCGACCATAAATATGCGTCAGCGCCGTATGCCTGTATAAACATGCTTTTAAAGGAGCTTGTACATGAGTCAGTAAGCCCCGATGTATATGATTCAAGTGAGAGATTAGATCCGGCACTGATAAAGTTATTGATAGTCTGAATATCCGAGCCATAACTATTGGTCACTTTAAGAGTAACTTTATAACTGCCGCTCGCGGTGAAAGATACCTTGGGTGACTGGGAGTCGGAGCTTGTTCCTTCATGGTAAGCGACAGTCGACGGATTGAAAGACCATTGCCAGGTCAGAGGATCAAATGCCGAGAAACCCGTAAGTTCTACCGGGGAATCAACACATACTGACCTGAATTCCGACAGAAACTTTGCATCAGGCGTGTTGTCAGGTGGGTAGTAACCATCAATAAAAGTCACACCTGTGGAATCAGGATCCAGATAGTGATGAAGCGGCAGGTAATTCTGTTTTGGATGTTCCCATGAATAACTGAACTTACCAAAAAAATCATTTGTTCTGCCCCCGTGCAATTGCCCGGTTATTCTCTTGTTCTCATTGAAAAGGGGTCCGCCGGATGAACCTGAATAGGTCACTCCGTCATCAAAGGTAACTTCCCAATGCGATCCGGCAGGCGTCACTGATCCTCCGTCCCAGGATATTGAATCCTCATAGGAGATGGCGGGGTCTTTATCAACTGATATCTTTTTTTTGCCTCCGTCAGGATGATGAATACATACTGAATTAAGAGGTGCTGTACCGCTTACGTCCCATCCTCCAAAGAATGGCTGATACAATGACGGCACCGAATCATTGAATTGAATAAGTGAATAGTCTGACAACTGACCCATGGTCATGATTGTCGCCCCGGAAAGGGTCTGTGGCGTGTAAAAGGAGGAAAATACACATGAGGCATCTTCATAATTGAAGTAGGCTATGACCGTGCCGGCTTCTGCTTCAGTGTTGATGCAGTGGTTGGCTGTAAGGAAGTACGGGGTGCCGTCATTTTTCGTATTGTTTATCAGAGCTCCGGAGCATAAGTAACTGTACTGTCCGTCATTGAAACTGTACTTGCAGACAGAATGCTTCTGATTCTGCCAGTCTTTCCCCTCATCGCAGTTTACCGGAACATAACCGTTTGCATCCGCATTTCTTGATTTGATCGCGAAAATATCAATATATGACTGCCCTAACCATCCTATAACGATCTCTCCTCCGAATGAAACCCCAGCCGGTTCGTAATATTCGATTATAACATGGTCACCGGAGACGTCACCTGTAACGAACATCAGGTTTTCGGTCATATTTAATTCAGTGAATGCACCTTTGACATTGACGTATCCGTCATTATAGAGATAGAGCTCTGCACCTTCCGGAACCAGATATCTTTTAAAAATCACCTGAACTGACTTCCCGGTTTCTGAATTAATCCTGTATTGCCATAATGTCCCTCCATCTGATAGTATTGTCCTGGTTGATACGTATTTCAGGTCAATATCTACCTTTTCAAGTACGGCATATCTCATGGGCAGAGAGTTCTCTTTATTATAAGCTGACAGGCTTGCAGTATCAAGAACCGGGAGGGTGTACTGAGCAATTGACATTTTTGTACCTGATGATTTATATGACGGTGGTAAACCGCCTTCTGATATCTGGGCAGACAGGTAAAAACAAAAAGAAAAAAGAATTGATATAAGAAATAATTTTTTCATTCAGCCGTGCTAAATAATACCCAAAATATTGGTGATTTGCAGTTTATATAAAAACGGATCTCAGACTGTCAGAATCTCTTTTTCTTTGGCCTCAGTTATTTTATCAATACGCATTATATGCTTGTCAGTCATTTCCTGGATTATTTTCTGGCCGTTTTTTTCCTCATCCTCTGGAAGGCCGTCTTTTTCCAGATTCTTAAGCTCATCATGAAACCATTTGCGGCTTGTACGGATGCTGATCTTGGCAGTCTCACCCTCCTGCCTTACCTGTTTTACCAGCTGGTGCCTGCGCTCTTCTGTCAGAGGCGGCACATTAATACGGACAACCTCTCCGTTGTTTATCGGCGTCATGCCAATGTTCGCAGCGAGGATGGCTTTCTCAATCATGTTCAACATATTCTTTTCCCAGGGCTGGACGAGAATACTTTTGGCATCGGGAGTATTGATGTTTGAAACCTGTGATAGCGGTGTCATGGTGCCGTAATAGTCTACGGTTATACCGTCAAGCAGAAGGGGATTGGCTCGTCCTGCACGAAGATGTGAAAGCTCGTATTCAAGATGTTTAATGGCTTTGTCCATTTTCTCTTCGGCTTCAAGTCTGATAAGTTCCAGTTCGTCAGTCATGTGATCGGTATTATTTCCGGTGGTAACAAATGTAAAAAAAATCTTTCAGGGAGCAAGGAAGGTGCCGCACTTCCTGCCTGTAATCACTGCCTCAAGGTTGCCTTCAGTATTCATATCAAAAATAATTACCGGCATTTTATTTTCGCTGCACATTGCGAATGCAGTCTGATCCATTACCTTCAGCTTTTTCTCCAAGGCCTCATCAAATGTAAGTGTATCATATTTCACTGCAGCCGTATCTTTTTCCGGATCGGCAGTATAAACGCCGTCGACACGGGTGCCTTTCAGCAACACATCACAGCCCAGCTCGACAGCTCTGAGGGCAGCTGCGGTATCAGTTGTGAAGAAAGGATTACCGGTGCCTCCCGCCAGGATGCACACATGTCCATTGTTCATTGCTTCCGATACCTTATCACGGTGATAAAGCTCACCGACAGGTTCCATACGTATTGATGTAAATACTTTAGCCTTGCAACCGGCTCTTGTGAGGAAGCTCTCAAGAGCCAGGCTGTTTATCACTGTTGCGAGCATCCCCATCTGGTCACCCTTATAGCGGTCATATCCTTCATCACTGCCCCCAAGGCCACGGAAGATATTGCCACCGCCCCGCCGATAACAATTCCCACCCGGCAACCAGCATCAACAATTCTCCTTATCTGTTTTGCATAGCTGGTCAAAACCTGTTTATCCAATCCGTTTCCATCAGGACCCCCGACTGACTCTCCGCTGAGTTTAAGCAGTATCTTATTATATTTCATTATGACTACCTGTTATTATGATGGGAACGAAATTAACAAAAAATGTGCCTGGAATCATAGTTATATATTACAAGTAACGACGCCCTATTAGGGCGCCGCTACATGAATAGCATCACCCGGTATGGTGATACTATTCTTTTTTCTCTTTTTCAATGGTGTCTGTCCTGAAGAGATAATATAAAGGACATGTCCTTGTGAGAGCGGTGACTACAAGGATTATTGCAAGGATAATTAATACTATCCCTAACCCCTTGTTTACGATGAAAAAAAGAATTACAGCCAGTGCTGCAAGCACCAGCCTTACAATCATGTCAGTTTTACCAACGTTCTTTTTCATAGTTCGTTTAATTTGAGGGTATTAATATACATCTTTTTTTTATATGGTATATATAAAATAAGGTAGCGACGTCCTAGTAGGGCGTCGTTACATGGTGAATCAAAATATAATACGTGTATTAAACGTTCAGCGAATACCGCAAAAATCCGGTTGCCTTCAGTTCTTTATTATTGGTCTCAAGATACTGCTTGACTGTCAGTTTATTATCTTTAATAAACTCCTGGTTCATCAGGGTGCTTTCCTTAAAGAATTTATTCAGTTTACCCTGCGCTATCTTTTCGAGCATATTTTCAGGCTTGCCTTCCCGGCGTGCCTGATCCCTGGCAATCTCCATCTCCTGCGTAAGGATCTTTGCAGGTACATCGTCCTTGTCAACTGAAACAGGATTCATTGCAGCAACCTGCATGGCAACGTCCTTGTAAACCTGAGCGTCAAAGCCTGCTTTGCTGAAGGCTACAAGAGTAGCAAGCTTGTTACCCGCATGAATATAAGCCTGAACGGCGGAACCTTCAATTTTATCAAAGAATGACAGTTCGAATTTTTCACCGGTGATACCGCTCTTCTCAATAACGAGTTCGGTAACTTTTTTGCCGTCAATGACAAGATTCTTCAAACCTTCAAGGTCTGCAGGATTTGCCTTCAGGGCGGCGTTGAGGATCTGGTCTGCCAGAGCTATGAAATCAGCGTTTTTGGCAACGAAGTCCGTCTCGCAGTTAAGAGCGATCATCATTCCTTTTTTACCGTCAGCGGTCGTTTTTGCAAGCACAACACCCTCTGTCGCTTCACGGTCGGCACGCTTATTGGCTATAGCCTGGCCTCTTTTGCGTATCAGTTCCTGGCCTTTTTCGAAGTCGCCTGCAGCCTCTTCGAGAGCCTTCTTACAGTCCATCATGCCGGCGCCTGTCAATCTTCTCAGTTTGGCGACATCGGCAGCTGTTATAGTTGACATAATCTCTTTACGTTAAAAAAGTTGATTTTCCTTTTATACTTCTTCTTCTGCCACAGTGTCGGATGTTGTTTCAGGTTTTGCGGCAGCTTCGACCTCTTCCTCTTCCTCAGCCTTCACTTCGGGTTTTTCCTCTTCATAATCCAATGCACTGAAGTTGCTTTTATGAGCACTTTCCGTTGCTTCTTCCTTTTCTGCCGGTGCGCTCTCTTTGTCTTTTTCAGCCTTACGCTCATTCAGACCTTCAGCGAGAGCCTGGCACATGATGTCAACCACCAGTGAAATTGATTTGGCTGCATCATCGTTGGCAGGTATGACAAAGTCGATCTCTGATGGGTCAGAGTTTGTATCAACCATAGCGAAAACAGGTATGCCCAGTCTTTTTGCCTCATGAACGGCTATACGTTCTTTGGCCACGTCAACGACGAACAGGGCAGAAGGCTGACGCGTCATATCCGAAATTGAGCCGAGGTTCTTCTCAAGCTTGGCCCTCTGGCGGGTGATCTGCAGCTTTTCTCTCTTTGAGAGGTTGTCGAATGTGCCGTCAGTAGCCATCTTATCTATTGAGCCCATCTTCTTGACCGCCTTGCGGATGGTAGGGAAGTTGGTGAGCATTCCGCCCGGCCACCTCTCGGTCACGTACGGCATATTTACTGCTCCTACTTTTTCGGCTACGATATCCTTAGCCTGTTTTTTTGTTGCCACAAAAAGCACCTTGCGGCCTGACTTGGCTATCTGCTTCATTGCGGCAGCTGCTTCGTCTATTTTGGCTGAGGTCTTTTCGAGGTCAATAATATGAATGCCGTTACGCTCCATAAATATATAAGGAGCCATCGCCGGATTCCATTTTCTCTTCAGGTGCCCGAAGTGTACGCCGGCATCAAGTAATTCTTTGAAATTTGTTCTTGACATTTTGTGTGTTTGTTAAAGTTTACGTTCTGTGAAGTCAATTGCAGAGTAGTTCCTTGCGGGAAGTCAATGCAATTTAGATACTAAACCTGCATCTATAATAATTGCTGTTGAACTCCTAACGCTTGCTGAACTGGAATCTCTTGCGGGCTTTTGGCCTGCCGGGTTTCTTCCTCTCTACCTCGCGGGGATCGCGGGTGGTGAAGCCTTCAGCCTTCAGCTTGGGCTTGTTTTCCGGATCTATCTTGATGAGAGCCCTGGAAATTCCGAGACGTATCGCCTCTGCCTGACCTTTGGATCCACCGCCGTCAAGGGTGACTGTGATGTCATATTTGTCGGCAACATTGAGAAGGTTAAGTGGCTGGAGGACAACATACTGAAGAATCTCGTTCGGGAAGTACTGCTTGTACTCCCTGCCGTTGATCGTGATCTGCCCCTTGCCGTCGTTAAGATAAACTCTGGCAACCGCTGCCTTCCTTCTTCCGATAGCGTTAATAACTTCCATGTTTTCTACTTAATGGTTTTTAAATCGATTAGTTTGGGTTTCTGGGCCTCGTGCTGATGGTCCGGGCCCGCATAGATGTAAAGGTTCCTGAAGATGGCGCTGCCAAGACGGCTTTTCGGAAGCATTCCTTTAATGGCATATTCTACCATTCTTGTCGGTTGCTTCTTCATCAGCTTGTCAGCCTTGACGATCCTCTGGCCTCCGGGATAACCCGTGTGCCTGATGTACTCTTTGTCTGTCATCTTCTGGCCTGTCAGCGTGACTTTGTCGGCATTGATAACTATTACGTTATCACCGCAGTCAACATGGGGAGTATAGCTTGTTTTGTGCTTCCCCCTCAGTATCAGGGCCACAACAGATGCCAGACGTCCGAGTGTCTGACCCTCTGCATCTACCAGTACCCACTCTTTCTCTACAGTCGCCTTGTTGGCTGAAACTGTCTTGTAGCTTAAGGTGTTCACTTTAGTACTAAGGTTTTAATAATTAATGATTTTTAAAATAAAAACCCCATTTTTGGGGTTTGCAAAAATACAACTTATTTTTATTTTGAGCAATATGTTGTACTTTTAATTTCTTTATAACCATATGTTCAGCAGACCGGTTCATCAGACAATACACTTGATATGCCTCCTGCTGGCTGCATTTTTTATGCCAGTGTCGATCTGGATGCTCTCGGCCGTATCGATAACATTGGCTGTCAACTGGCTTATAAGCGGTGATTATAGCATAAAACTACGCAATCTCCGGACCAGAAATGATATGCTGATACTCCTTTTGCTCTTCGGCATGTATCTGCTCTGGCTGCTGAACACCTCAGACTTCAGTTCAGCAACGGATGAACTCAGGCAGAAGCTGCCGCTGCTTTATTTTCCGGTCATAATAGGCTCTTCTGCCAGGCCCGGGATTAAACAACTGCGCATGGTGCTTTTATCATTCATAGCCGGATGTGTTGTGGCTGTAAGCGCAGGATTTTTTGCGCTCGCCGGTCTTTTACCAATGGAAGTTAATGATTCACGTGACCTTGCATTATTTATCTCATCAATCAGGCTTTCAGCGATGCTTAACTTCGGGATATTTACTGCACTGTGGCTGGCTGCTGACAGTGAGACTGGAAGTACGGTGCTGCGCGTTGCGCTTGCCGCCGCCGCCGCGGCAATGACCATATTTCTCTTTAAGCTGCTGTCTGTCACCGGTCTGATCTTGTTTATTTTTCTTCTTGCCGGCACCGGCCTGTACCTCGCACTGTTGAAGAAACAACGCATTCCAGGCCTGATATTCGCTGCCGCGGCGGCGGCGGTCATAACGGCTTCCGCAATCTTTCTGACATCAGCATGGAACATGCTTCATAACCCGCAGGTTCCGGAAATAAATACCCCGGGTACGACTACTCCATCCGGAAACCACTACACCCATTATCCGGAAGAGACCCTCCTGGAAAACGGATATCTCGTATGGATGAATGTCTGTGAGGATGAACTGAGAAAAGAGTGGAACAACCGCAGCAAATTACCTTATGATGGCAATGATCATACCGGCAACGAGCTGCGAGTGACACTGATAAGATATATTACCTTTCTTGGAATGCCAAAAGACTCTTCGGCAGTTGCTTCCCTCACAGCTGATGACATATCAAATATTGAAAAGGGTTTCGCCAACCCTCTTTACGCCCGTCCGGCTTCTCCGCGGGCGAAAGCTTACGAGCTGGCGTGGCAGCTTGACAGGGCTCTGAAAGGCGCCAATCCGTCAGGCCACTCTGTAGCCCAGCGTCTTGAGTTTTACCGTGCAGCAGCGGGCATCATTAAAAAGCATCTATGGTTCGGAACCGGGACAGGAGATGTAAGTCAGGCATTGATTGATGAGTATAACCTGAATAATACACCGCTGACAAAGGAATACAGGCTGAGGGCACACAACCAGTACCTGACCTTTGCCATTACATTTGGTGTTCCGGGCATGATCATAGCCCTTGCCCTGATGCTGATACCCTGGCTCAGAAGCCCCAACAGGTCTCTTTATCCTTTTGTGCTCTTCATTTCCGTCTTTTTCATATTGATGTTTAACGATGATAGCTTCCATTCTTTTCCCGTAGCCGCTTTCTTTTCTTATTTTTACACAACCTTACTTTTATTTGAAAACAGGCATGAAACTTAATTCTGAGGACAGGAAATTTCTTACGCTGGCAATAGAGACAGCAACAAATAATATTAAAGACGGAGGAGGTCCTTTTGGTGCAGTCGTTGTCAGTCAGGGACGTATCATCTCCCATGCGGGCAACAGGGTCGTTGCAGACCATGACCCCACAGCTCATGCAGAGGTGGAGGCCATCAGGATGGCCTCAGCTGCGATGGGTACCCATGACCTTAGCANCTGTGTGATNTATTCCTCATGCGAGCCATGTCCCATGTGTCTTGGTGCGATATACTGGGCTGGCATAAAACGGGTTGTGTATGCTTCAGACCGCTATCAGGCTGCAGCATCAGGGTTCAACGATGAAATGATCTACATGGAACTGGCTCTTGAAAGAGAGAAAAGAAGCCTGACAATGGACCACGGAATGAAAGACGAGGGAGACGGTGTCTTCAGGCAATGGAATGACTTCCCCGGTAAAGTTTTGTATTGATAACTACCGATGTCCAGAATTATCAGGGAGTTCTTTCTCAGCGATGCGGTAAGCGTGGCACGGCTGCTGCCGGGAATGGATATTGTGATGGCAGACGGCGGTATTCCGGGACATTACATGATCACTGAGACTGAAGCATATCTGGGCGACAATGATAAAGCATGCCATGCCAGCAAAGGAAGGACAAAACGTACAGAAGTGATGTACCTTGAAGGAGGACATCTCTACATATATTTTGTATATGGAATGCATTGGATGATGAATATCGTAACAGGCCCCATGGGCAGTCCTCAGGCTGTTCTTATAAGAGGGGTGGCATCATATTGCGGACCGGGCCGGGTCACTAAGGGCATGGGTATTGACCGGTCATTCAACGGCGAAGATCTTACGATATCACCAAGAATCTGGGTGGAGGACAAAGGATTCAAACCCGGTCTGACCGCGGGCCCGCGCATAGGTATTAATTATGCCGGCGAACCGTGGGTAAGCAAACCGTGGCGTTTTAAAATCACTGAAAAACAACTATAGAGATATGATAAAGGGATTTAAGTTATGGAACAACATGACAGGATGGGTGGTGTTTGCCATTTCACTGCTTGTTTATCTCCTGACAATTGAACCGACAGTCAGCTTCTGGGATTGCGGCGAATTCATATTATGTTCCTTCCGTCTGGAAGTGGGCCACCCGCCCGGAGCTCCCTTATTCCTGCTCCTGGGACGGTTCTTCACACTCTTTGCAGGATCAGACACTTCGAAGGTTGCCATGATGGTTAACATTATGTCTGCCTTCGCCAGCGCCTTTACAATTCTTTTCCTCTTCTGGAGCATTACCAGGCTTATACGTATGGCTACAAATGACGATATAACTGTCTCAGGCGGGAGAGCCATTGCCATAATTGCATCAGGGGTCATAGGTGCTATGGCTTATGCATTTTGCGATACTTTCTGGTTTTCAGCCGTGGAAGGAGAAGTTTATGGAACAAGCTCCCTGTTCACTGCAGTTGTTTTCTGGGCTATGCTAAGATGGTCCGACGAAGCTGATGAACCACAAGCCAATAGATGGATCATCCTTATTGCTTACCTGATGGGGCTTTCAATCGGGGTGCACCTGCTTAACCTGCTCACGCTTCCCGTATTGGTACTGATTTATTATTTCCGCAAATACAAGGCCACTCTAAAGGGAGGGATATGGGCTGCCATTATCGGATTTGTCCTGCTGGGAATTCTGAATTTCATCTTTATACCCGGCGTTGCTAAGGTGGCAGGATGGTTTGAACTCCTGTTTGTGAACACAATGGGCCTTCCATATAACACAGGGCTATATTTCTACCTTCTGCTGCTTACAGGTCTGATAATTTTTGGGATCTGGTATTCTCTCAGAAAGAAAAAGATATTTCTGAATTATCTCACGACCGTGGTCGCCGTGCTCATACTGGGCTATTCTTCCTTTGCCCTGATAATCATAAGGGCAAACGCCCATCCTCCGATGGACCAGAATGACCCCTCAGATGTCTTCTCATTCATTTATTATATAAACCGGACCCAGTACGGCAGTACGCCGGTTGTTTACGGACCATATTATTCGGCACAAGTTGTCAATGTCCGGAACAAGACTGCTGGCTATAATAAGGAAGAAGGAAAATACGTGCCATATTTTACTCCGGAATATGAATATGACAAGCAGTTCATGACAATCTTCCCGAGGATGTACAGTACTGATCCTGATCATATCAGCCAGTACGAGCACTGGGGCCGCATCAAAGGAAAAAAGGTGACTGTCAGGTCAGGGGGCCAGAGTGAACAGCTTACACTTCCTTCTTTTGGCGAGAATCTGCGCTTTTTCTTCAGATACCAGGTGGGAGTGATGTATATGAGGTACTTCATGTGGAACTTTTCGGGCCGNCAGAATGATGTTCAGGGCAANGGCAATGTGATGGACGGCAACTGGATTACCGGGATACCTTTCCTCGACAATCCCAGGCTCGGAGATCAGTCCCTGTTGCCTGAAAATTATCTTAAAAACCCTGCCCGTAACAAGTATTTTCTGCTGCCTCTGCTGCTCGGACTGGCAGGGCTGTTCTGGCAATTTAAGCGCGACAGAAAGGGACTTTTCCTGGTAATGCTGTTTTTCATTATGACAGGACTGGCGATTGTTTTATACCTGAACCAGTACCCGAACCAGCCGAGAGAGCGTGACTATGCCTATGCAGGTTCTTTTTATGTCTTCACTATCTGGATAGGAATGGGTGTGATGATATTTTATGATTTTCTCAGCAGGTTCCTTAATGAACGCATTTCAGCTATAATTCCGGCTGCAGTATTTGGAATTATCCCTGTAATAATGCTGCTGGAGAATTATGATGACCATGACCGGTCAGACAGATACACAGCCAGAGACATTGCTTCCAACTATCTTAGTTCATGTGACGAAAATGCCGTACTTCTCACATATGGCGACAATGATTCATTTCCGCTCTGGTATATCCAGGATGTCGAAGGC
>JGI24134J36421_10000124_pt1 | contig 21346 bp, 19 predicted proteins | sample BarGraNGADG00312_FD_36421 | JGI IMG/M metagenome (IMG submission 36421) | reverse complement strand
TAATTAAACAAGTTTACAGAGGGTTTTGGAGCAATCAAATCTGCAAACACAAAATGAATATAATTTTCAATACCCTGCCAGTCGATCTGATTTATTTTATTCTTCTGTTGATTAACGTTCCCATTTGTTACAACAAGTATATTTTTATTTAAAATAGTCAGTTTCTTCAATAAATCGAAGATTGAAGAGAAAATAATGAGTTTATGATGTAATTTTATATTTCTTAAAGTATAAAGAAAATCCTGTAAGCAAGTTTCAGGGAGTTTATTTCGCTTTATTATCTTATTGAAAAGTTTATCTCTTCCTTCATTTAAAAACAGGTTAATGAATTCATCTTTATCTACTAAAACATCTTTGGCTATTTTATTATAAACGGCAAAAAGATATTGTGATTCATCAATCAAGGTATTATCCAGATCGAAAAGATAGTACTTATAAGAAAAGAAGACAGATTCTTCAATCATATCAGCTTTATCCGGCCATTATTTAAACCAACTCCGCCCCAATATCGAAAAAAGGAGCTATTCCAGTCAATTATGAATTCTGGTATTGGTTCATTCAATGCATATTTTACCGCACCATAAATCAGATTAGCACCACCAATTGTTGACATAACCATAGTACCTTGTACTCTTGGATTACATTCCAAAAGTTGTGGTCTGTTATTATAATCCATTTTAAACTGAAAACCATAGCAATATTCCATATTTAACAATTCAGATAATTTTATGGAAGAATCTATAATTTTTGTATTGTACTCCAAATTCCCATTAAATGTTATTCCGGAACGTATCTGTGTCCTTTTTCTTGGTACTACATCAATCCGGTCTTTTGTTCTAAGAATATCGACAGAATATTCATCACCTGGCAAGTATTCTGAAACAAGTAATTCAGGAAAATTAACTCCTAATATTTTTTTTAAGTCATCAAAGCTAATTATTGAATTATCCGGCTTTTCTGAATAGAACGTTTTTCTGGGATCAAACTTTTCGTCAATTATTCTAAACCCCCTCATGCCGTTTGAAACCGGAGGCTTTACAATAACCTTTTTCTCCGGCCAACCCAATTCCTTTAATGAATTCTCAAGGTCGAAAGTATTATCAACTAGTTTATATTCGGGATAAGATAATCCATTTACACGGCATAAATTCATTAACGCGAACTTGTTATTCGACTGTTTGATTGACTCTGCATTTGAAACGATAATTTTAACTCCTCTTTCCGCAAAAACCTTAATACTTTCTGCTAATGTTAACAATTCAGAAGTATTTTGAGGGATAATAATATCGGGTTTCTCCATCTCTGAAATACTAACTAATGCCTTAAGATAAACTGATTTATCTGATGCCTTTGGAATTGTAAAAAATTTATCACATATATATTTCCCAACAACATTATCATTAACATCAGTTCCGATAACATCAATAGGCCGATGATCAAAATTTTTCTTTAATGAATGAATTGTACCGACAATCCCCGGTGCTCCCGCTCCTGTAACGATGATTTTTAATTTTTTCAAATCTTTCAGCTTTATTCAATCCAACGGATCACCTCAAACGCTTCAGCAAATTCCGTATTTACCTGTATTCCCCGGGTTCGGGCCAGCCCCTCAATAAATTTTCCTGAAAAATACAATCTGTCTTTCTGTAATTGAGATTTATATGAAGTTAACAAATCAATTTTTTTCTCTATATGATTTATTGTTAATCTTGAAAAAAACTGGGTATTGAAATTAACATGATTCCATGGCAGTTCATAACTAATAATACTTGAAGTACTTTTAAATGCTCTGACCATCTCATTAGCTACAACTACATGGTCCTGATGAAAATCGTTTAAAGATGGTCCTATTACCAAATCCGGTTTAAAATCATGTCTGATTTTAATCAGTAACTCCAAAACATCCTGCCTTCTCTCATGTAAATACCTAACCTTAAAGTTATTAATTATTACCTGATTGTCCTTTAATGATAATTTTTTAGCAACCTCCATAAACTCATCCTTCAGGGTATTTTTTTGCATATTCTCAGGTAATGATTCATCAGCTGTTGAAAAAACAACCCACAGAATTTGCTTTTTTTGTTCAATAAAATTAATTATAGATCCTCCACAACCAAGCTCTGCATCATCGGTGTGTGGAGAAAGAATAAGAATTCTTTTAATATTTTTTATACCGTTAGCCATTTCATACTTTATTTAAAAACGTGTATTGAAAATCATTATTCTGTTTTAAAGTTTTAACACTTTCAGGAAATTGTTCAATTAACCATACCATTAATTCAGTAACATCAATCCTTGAATAAATAAACTCATTTGCAATTTTTTTTGAATCTCGTTTTAATACTGTACTTTGTAATAACTCTTCTGCTTTATTTATAGCCTTTTTGTTATCCGGTATAACATACATAAGGTCAGAGGAGATAAAATCGTCAAAAACTCCAACTAATTCAGCAGATGTGGCTATATTAATTGCAGGTGTACCTAAAATACAAGCTTCTGATGCCATTGTACCACTTTCCCCAAAGTAAAGTTTTGCAAAAAACAGTACATCATGCATCTTTTCATATGGGATTTTTATCTGATATTGCAGTAATTCTTCCGGCAATTTACTTTCCGAAGAAATAAAGACTTTGCAATATTTAGAAATAGTATTCACCGCCAGGATCCTATTTTCAAGAGTAACTCCTTTTTGACCCTTATCATGGCTTGCTTCCCAGGATACAAATCTCATCAATACATAATCTTCTCCTTCTGAAATCTTTAAATAATCAAGAATGGTTTTATCAGGATGAAAATATTTGGATTGCAAATAACATAAATCCATTGTGCTATTAAAGAAAAAGTGTTTTGATCCGAAATTTTTTCTGAAATTCTTTGGTGTTAATATGACCTTGGTGAAGGGAACATATAAAAGATGTTCAAAAAAGGCATGTTCTGTATCATCAAAGGCAATATGTGGCTTTCTAAGAATCCATGAGACATGAGCAGCATAAGGTGATCCGAAACTTAAAAAAATATCAGGTTTAAATTGTATCGATTCTCTTAAAATCAGAATATCTGCCACAGGAATATAAAAGAATTTGCCTAATAAACTCTTTCTTCCTTTTCCCCTGGAAACATATTGAAGATTATAATAATCCAATAAATATAAGGCCACCTCCTTGTCTCTGGCAATAATTAGAAATTCATGACCTTTTGATCTCATAATAGATATGAAATTTCTGAAATAATGAACGTGCGCAGGATGGCCAATATCAATCAGAATTTTCATTGAACAAATGCATTAATTCTTCATGAGTCGGATAATTAATAAGTACCGCTTTACGTGGACCATGATAAACAAACAGGCTGCCGGCTGCTACTGCAGAAGCATTTGCCTCTTTGACAGCGAGGCTTAAATGTTGATTGCATCCGGCTCCGGAGCAAGCAATAACCGGGATAGTAACAGCATTACTTATTTTCGAAATAAGATCAAGATCATAACCTCCCATCATACCATCATAATCAATGCTTTGAATAAGAAGCTCCCCGGCTCCGTTTCCGGCCATAAGTCTTGCATAAATTACCGGATCAAATGATGTTGCTTTTGACCCGGAATATATCCAGATAAAATCATTGCCTAAAAATTTTTTCTTTATATCCATGCAAACTACAATTGTTGAACTTCCGAACTCCTGACTTGCAAGTTTTATAAAATCCGGATTTTCTGCAGCAGCAGTATTTATAATTACTTTCTCAGCTCCCGAATTAAGAATTTCACGAATATCTTCTATTTTTTTTATCCCTCCTCCAACAGCAAATGGCATGTTACATTCATCTCCTACTTTGCGTACAAAATCAAGTGAAATTTTTCGGTTTTCTTTACTGGCCATGATATCAAGGAACACCAGTTCATCAGCCCTTAAATCATTAAAGATTTTTACAGCATTAATTGGATCACCAATATATCGACAATCTTTAAATTTAATTGATTTTACCAGACCAAGGTTACGAAGTAGCAGAACAGGTATTACCCGTGGACGAAACATGTAAAATTATTAAACGTTATAGATTGATAAAGTTTTTTAGTAGTTGCATCCCGCCATCCTGACTTTTTTCAGGATGAAATTGTGTACCAAATATATTAACTTTCTCAACATAAGACACAAAATCATAACAATAGTTGGTTATACCGATTATCAGATTATCATCAGTTGTCATATAATGATAACTGTGTACAAAATAGAATTCGGCGCCTACTGGGACATCTTTGAACAAAACACTTCCTGAATCAATTCTGACATCATTCCAACCAATATGTGGTACTTTTATTTTGTATTTATCTGCTTCAGGTATTTTAAACAGGACTGTTTGGGCATCAATCCATCCAAGACCATTGACAGATCCTTCTTCGCTAAAATTACCCATTAATTGCATTCCAAGGCAGATTCCCAGAACAGGAGTTTTTTCAGTTACCACTTTTTTGTTCAGGGTATTGATCAGATTCAGTTCTTTCAGTTTTCTCATGCCATTGGCGAAGTGGCCCACTCCAGGAAGGATAAGTTTATCAGCGTTATCAATTATTTGAGGATCCGAACTTATTTCAGAGATGCAGTAAATCCTTTTAAGCTTATTTTGAACAGATCGAAGGTTGCCCATTCCATAATCAACAATAACTATATTACTTTGCATATTTCAGATATAAAATATGAGGTAATATATGCAACTTCGTGGCAATCCGGATTGGGAAACGCATTAACTTTATAAATGGCAGGTAAGTATTATAATCATCATGCGATTTCAAAGAAGAATTCATGATTTCTTCAAACTCATTTTTAGAGAGTCCCAGTTTGTTAAGTGCATATTTTACCACATCTTCGTCATATTCATATGGAGTCTGTTGCACTTCTTTCAGAGCTTCTTCCCTGGTTATTTGTCCCGATCGGACCATTGCGCTTAATTCAGTTTTACGCTTATCTATATTGAATTTCGTTGGTAAGTAATAGGATTGAAAAAATTTTGTGTAAAGGTTTTCATGATGGTGCCCACCGTAATATTCCCATCCCAATTCGTTTTTAAGGATCCCGTCAACATCTTTTTTCTTATAATCGATAAATTCCATTAATCGTACTTCTCGTATACCTTTTGCAAAAGAGAACCAGAGAAGTTTTAAAAATGTCATATGTGGAAAACTTTTAAACTTCTTTAGTTTACCAAATCGTTTATGCACACTCGAAACATATAGCGGATCCATATATGTCCAGGAAACCGGACTTGTCCCTTCAGTTCTGAATGAATGTCCGTTTAGGATATACCTGACATTCTCTATTTGAGCAACTTCATATAATACTGAGTAAATAGCATAGTCCGTTGGTACGTCGGCATCTGGTGTGGAGGCTTTCAAAAAAGCTATTTGCAGATCTTTAAATTCCTCCCAGTCTGCCACAACCGTGTATAATGGAACATTTAATTTTTCACATGCTTTTTTTATATTTTTAACCGAAATATCCGAATTCCAGCCATTATCAAAATGTACTGCCAGAGGTCTGAGTCCAAGTTTTACAGCCATGTATAGGGTATATGTACTATCCCTGCCTCCACTTACACCCGAAATACAATCGTAAGATTTATTTCGCCCCTTATGTTTTATCTCATCTACAATTTTTTTTAGTTCTTTTTCGGGACCAATGTCAAGTGGGTGAAGTTTTTCCATCTCATCGTGAATTTTGCAATACTTACATTCACCATGTTCATCAAACCATATGTCCTCAACTGAAGTATCAAGGATACATCGTGAACAAATAGTTTTAATCATGATCTTATCTCCATTTCAAAAAAGATTTTTGGCTTTTGTGGTAAAACCAAGCTTACAATGGGTACGATAAGTTTGACAAAACGCTTTATCATAGGATAATTGGATGGATAATCCTGAAAAGATTTATTCGGACTATTCCATATTTCATTGAATTCTTCTTCTGAAAAGCCCAGTTTCTTAATAACATACTCTTTATCTTCCATAATTTTATCAAGATCATAGGAGGGATAGGTCATTTTCTCAAGAGCTTCAAGACGGTTGATTTCTCCACTCATTACCTGCGCAGATAGAGTTATTAGTCGTTTATCGATACCAAATTTTTTAGGTAACCAATAAGCTATGGTAAATTTTGTAAAAATGTTTTCATGGTGATGTCCCCCGTAGTATTCCCAATCGTAAAGATCCCCCAGAATCTTTTGTGCTTCCTTTTTCTGATATTCAAGATAATTAAAAGGTGCAATGGTTTTAATCCGCTTAAAATATCCAAGGTACAGCAGGGCAGGAAACGAAATTAGCGGGAAGGTCCTCAGTTTGCGGTTACCAAATCGTTCATGTATTTTGAGAATTTGTTTTTTATCTGTATACGTCCATTCGGTGGGTTGCTTTCCTTCTGAACGAAAATCGTTTCCTGTAAGTATATACTTAATCCCTTCACGTTTTGCTATCTTATATAGAACTGACATGATGGCATAATCAGTAGGCCCATCAATCCATGGAAGACCTGCTATCATCTGGGAACGAAGAACATCCTTTACTTCTTCATAATCAATTACATAAGTTTCCAGATCAATATTTAGCGCCGTTGTAACCTTTTTAATGTTCTTAACCGAAATGTCTGAGCTCCATCCATTATCAAGGTTGACGGCCAGGGGACGCAATCCATATTTGATTGACAGGTGCATTAAATAAGAGCTATCTGTACCACCACTGACACCTAAAATACAATTATACCTGTTATTCTTTCCATCATTTTTTATCCTGCTGACAAAATTCTCCCATAACTTATTCCCCTCTTTTCCTCGTGGAAATTCTTTAACTAACCGGTCAAACAAATAAGCATAGTTTGATATCCCTTGCTCATCGAATATAATACCAGGGACAGATTCATTCCATATACCTTTCTTACACACCTGACCAACAATACCCATTATATTGTTAACTATATTCTTATTAAGTACTCTTCCATAAACCTCCAATAGTTTTTTTGCAATATTTTCTGAATCCAGACCTAACTGTATAATTCGCTGGTGGCCATAGGTATGACCCTTTTTGCTGGAGAAATCAAGGGCCATTTGGATTTTTTCGGCAACATCCTCAGGTTCAAACGATGTAATATAGCATCCCTCCATGTTGCCAAATACTTCACGCACATCACCAACATCAGTACTGACTATCGGACAATTACAAGCCATGGCTTCTTTAATAACATTTGGAGAGCCTTCATGATATGAACTAAGAAGACATACTTCGGAAGCATTATAATAGTAAACAACTTCATCGTGAGGAATATTTTTCAGTAAGTGCAACTGAATATTAAAAAAATTTAATTGTGTTAATGCAGACTCTAATAACTTAGAATTTTTTTCAGGTCTTTTGGGATCAGCCATAAATAATAGGTGATGGAATCGTTGATCCCACCCAAGGTTTCTCAGAGCAAAAGATCTGTCTATCGAATAAAAGAGTTTCAGGTCTAATCCATTAGGAATAACTGATTTGTTTTTGTGTGCAATTTTGTCTGCCATTGCCTGGCTTTTAACAATAACATAATCTGCATATATTACAAATCTCTTAATTACTGTAACAAGTAATTTACCCAATATTGTAATATTACCACTACGATCAACAATCCCTAGTAAATCACTGCCCATAAATGAAATGATCAGCTTTGTACGATTTTTATTTGCCAGGATCGCAACCATCCCGCTTAATCCATAGTGGGCATGAATTATATCATAGCGATTCTTTTTAAGATGATTCCTTAACTTGAAGATATACCTGAAGTAACCTGAAATTCCTTTGCTCTTAATAATAAAATGTTCTATTACTATCCCAAGTGCCTTAATCGATTCTCCCTGATCCTTTATTAAAGAACCAACTCCTTCTTTCCTTGTTCCGCTGGAAACAAATAATATCCTTATATCGTTCATAAAAAATTGACCATTCTTTTGTATTTCCGTTACTTCTAAAAAGTACTTGCGCCCTTATTACAAAATTTTACTATTGAACGAACATATTCTTCCTCCAAAACACTTTTTCCTTCTTTAAATTTAAATTTATCATTTTCGGTTTTATACCAATATGAATCAGAATAAGTAATCGTATAACTCCCAAAATACAAACATTGAAATTCTATCAAAAAAAATGATTTCCCATTATACCCGATATCAATACTAACATTAGGCACATTTAACAACTTTATACATAAATGCGCATATTCCAAAAGTCCATGAGGAACTTCTTTTACAAAATTTCTTATCCCACTCCCACTTGCTCTAAAATCACCTTTTTTAACACATCGTTGCAAAACATAATACTTATCTCCAAATATTAGAACTTTATAATCACCATTCAATCCGTTTATTAAATCCTGAACAATAAATTTCTTTCGGTATTTACTCTCTCTAATGTATCCTTTATGCTTTATGCTGCGCCCGTATTCCCATAGTTCTCTGAATAAATTTGGTGTTCGTGATATTTTTTTTAATTTTCTAACCAAATCCTTCTGATTCTTGATAGAACCAACGCCTTCACTCATGGCTCCGGCAGCTTGCTTGTAAACTAGAGGGTAATTTAGAAAATTGCTGATTTTCTCGGCTTCTTCATAGCATCCAAAAACTTTCGAATGATTATTGCAAACGTCATTATTAATTTGATGGCGCAACAACTCCATAAAAACTTTATTATTATTTGCTCTCAGATATTTAAAAGAAGGGATCACTTTAGCGTCAGACAGTTCCAAATAATAAATAATGTCTTCAATAAAGTTTTTATAATAATATCCGATATCTTCCGATGAGGTGTAAATTACTATTTTATTCCCCCAAAAGCTATTCGGATAATTAATTACCTCAGAAATTGGTATAAACACTACTTCAAAATCCAACACAGAAAAATGTTTCTCAAGCAATTTCTTGTCCATCCCTGAATTATAAGGAATAGCATTATACTTTGATTCAAAATATCCTTTATAATTTGTTAGGGCATAAATAATATTCATCGAAATTTATTATATCAGGAATAATCTAAAGTCGGTATGAAATATTTTTGGGAAATTCATCAATATCTCAGTTATGCAAGGTCTTTTATTTCAATCTGATTTAACCAACCTGGTGATGGAGTGAATTTAAGATTAGGTAATTTATCAAAAGGTATCTTCTCATAATCACTGAAATTAATATTTTGTATTAAATTGAAATTTTCAAAATTTTCGTCAAATTCAAAATACTCTTTTAAATCAACTGAATTCCTCAATTGAGGAATTCTTTTCCATTCAAAACCCATTATTTTTGATAAACAAATATCATTTAATACCGGATTTTGAGACAAAGCAATTAATCCTGTTTTTTTTTGACTTGGATTTAATGGTCCATCTCCTTCTCCTGCTACAATACCATCGCTGATACATATATAATTCCTTACCCTGGATGTACCCTCAATCCCTTCTTTATTAACAAATAACAATAAGTAATTAAGATCCAGAATTGACCGCCATAGAGTATCATTCCCGAACCAATCTCCATTGAGGAGGAATAAGGCTTTTCTCTCAAGATCATTATACCGCGGGTTTTGTCTCAGGTCCTTTCTAAAAAACTTCTTAAAAACCAAAGAATTAACTCTCTTACCTAAATTCCACAATACTTTTGACTTACCCTGTAGTAAAACATTTGCTCGTGTTGTTATTGATTTTAAAAATACATCTTTATCGTCAAACTCATCTCCCCCTGACTTTATTGAACCCCTTCTGAAATGAGGTACCCATGCCTTCTCTCCATTAATTCCAATTAAATTTTTCATTGCTATTGATATACCTGCTTTTTTATGGGTTTTAATCTTTGGTATATTAATAAATAAATCTGATTTTAATATCGTATTTGGTATATGGTAATAATGATTGCCTGTTTCCACAATCTGGGAAAATGACTCATTAATCCCATAACCAGGCGCACCGAATTTTTTAAAATCTTTTGCAATATCCTGAAGAAAACTTTTCTCCAAATGAATTTTAGAGTATCCCAGAGAATCACCATTATTTGCAAAAGTTTTATAAAATCCATTCCCTTCCAGAATGGCAATTTTATGCCGCATATCAATAATCTCAAGATTTAAAGGATAATTTTTAAGATAAAATTCTTTTAATGCATTTAGCCCGGTTTGTTCCAGAATTTCATCAAATATTGCACCTTGTATCGGGATATCAGCAATTACTAGTCTGAACCTGATTTTATCTTTTAGCTGCAAAAGAAATAAATAATCTATTATTGGTCTGATTATGCTTGCGTGTGTCATTAAGCAACATTTACCTAACAATTCATTTGTTTCCTGGTAAACCAAATTTGGCTTTATTACTGCAATTTGACCATCTTTTATATATCCTCTAAACGGATTCCATTGTGAAGTTCCAACATTTTCTTTATCATAACCGGAATTTATAAATAAGTCTCTGATATTTTTATAAATCCGGTTGGTGGGATCAAATTGTTTAAAAAGTCCATCAAATTCAGGATAATCGCAATCAGGATAAAATGGAACCTCCGGATATTTTAAAGTGTTATCAATTTTAAAAGCGAAATCAATTTTTTTTAAATCCATTCTCTTAATAAGAATTAGTTCTAACCGAATCTTTATATAATCCCGGTATAATCACCTGCAAACTACTTCGTGATTTTATATTATGATTGATTTTGAAAAGAATATTTTGGGGAATTAACGATAATATAAACAGGACGAGAGGAGTTATCTTGAATGGTTTAATCTTTATAGCTTTTAGAATGTTTTCTCTTACTTTAAAAGGCTGGTGATTATTCCATAAAAACTTTTTTGCCAAATGCAAAAAATAATTATACTCTCTTTCATTGACGTTTGATTTACTTAAAGATGCCTCTAAGACGTTAATTAATTTATCACCAATCTCTTCGTTATTAATTGCTTTGATTAAAACATCTCCTAATAATTCCGGGGCCATTTTTTTCCCCCCAATTGCTCCCGGCACAACCCGGTATTTTAATAATATTGTTGGTATATTATAACAATCACCTATACTATTCATTCTATTGAACAGCACCACATCCTGTGCTCTACGCATGTATTCTGAATATCCTCCAACCTGGTTGAACGCTTTTATTCTAAACATGACTGAACTATGAAAGAAAGGTGTGTTGGGCAATCCATCAGATATACTTTTGCAAAAAAAAATCTTTATTTCATCCTTATTGACCATGGTTTCTGCGGTATAAACATAATTACCATCTTTATCTATTACATCGGCCCAGCTGCCGCAGGCTACACAATCAGAAAATTTTTGCATAAAATCATGTTGTGTTTTTAACCTCTCTGGTAATGCAATATCATCGGCATCCATACGGGCAATTAATGGTGCCTTTGCTAATTTAATACCGTTGTTTAAAGCTTTGGCAAGACCTGTATTTTGTTGTGTAAGCAAAACTATCCGCTCATCAGTAAAAGCTTTTATTATTGACAAACTATTATCAGTTGAGCCGTCATCAATAATAATAAATTCAAAATCGACAAATGTCTGTAATAAAATACTGTCAATTGCCTCATATAAATAAGTTTCTCCATTATACACTGACATTACAACACTTATGGCCGGTGTCATTGAAGATTCTTTTTATACCATTCAACAAATAGTTCAATCCCTTTTACAATAGGGAATATCGGAGTATAACCCAACATATTCTTTGCTTTTGTTATATCGGCATATGTAATTTCTACATCTCCGGCCTGATGGGGCAACATCCTGATAATTGCTTTTTTTCTGATAGCTGATTCAATGATTGAAATGAGTTCTTTCAAAAAAATAGTCTGTGATTCACCAAGATTAATTATTTCATACCCTTTTAAATTTTTTATAGCGCCCTTTATCCCGGAAACAATATCATCAATATATGTATAATCGCGCTGACTGTTCCCTTCGCCAAATTGCATTATTGGTAACCCATGTAAAATACTTCTTACGAAATTATGAATAGCCATTTCGGGCCTCTGTCGCGGACCATAAACTGTAAAAAAACGCAAACAAAAAATATCGAAGCCATGTAAATGATGAAATGTGTGGCACAACAATTCTCCTGCTTTTTTACTTGCGGCATAAGCTGAAATAGGATTATCAACCATCATACTCTCTGAGAATGGAACATTTTTATTATTGCCATAAACAGAAGATGATGAAGCAAAAATCATTTTCTTTACATCAGCATTTTGCATACACTCTAACAGATACAAAGTTCCGTTTACGTTTACATCATAATACAATTCCGGATTCTGCACTGAAGGTAGTACTCCGGCACGTGCGGCGAGATGTATCACCATATCAGTTTTATTCTCACTAAATATTGTCTTTAACAGTTGTTTATCTCTTATATCGCCTTTTATCAATCGATAGGTTGAATATGACAATGCCTTGCTTATATTGCAATTTTTTATGGACGGATCGTAATAGTTATCAAAATTATCCAGACAAACAACCTCATGTCCCTGAAGTAACAAACTATCTACCAGGTTTGAACCAATAAAACCTGCTCCGCCAGTAACTAAAAACCGCATATATTAAAGAGATAAATTATACTTGTTCAGATATATAGAAAAGACATATATGCGCCAGATTGTCTCACTAAAATCATTATGCATAGATAATTGCTCTCCGGATTTAAAAAAAGAAGATAACCCTTGTGGATCAATCCAAGAGGAAAATCTTCCGTTCAATACTGTATCCTTAATTGTCCGTTTCATGTCATGATGTACCCAATTTCGCAAAGGAATAGAGAATCCCATTTTCTTTTGATCCAGTACTTCCTTAGGTACTAATCCGCGTTTTTGTAACATATCCCTCAATAAATACTTGGTTTGTCCGGCATTTAACTTATAATTTGACGGTAATTTACTTAAGAACTCAACTATCCTGTAATCCAGAAAGGGATTCCGAACCTCCAAAGAATTTAACATACTTGCCCTGTCAACCTTAGCTAAAAAGCAATCTGGTAATCTGTAATCAAAATCTCCTTTCTCAAAAACATGCATCATTTTATCAGACGGAGAAATATCCATTAAAGCAAACAATTGATAATAATTTAACTGAGGAAAGATCTGATTGTAAACTTCTTTCTTTATTAATCTCTTCCAAAGATGAAATTTAAATGATGTACGTGTGTACCAATAGTATTCTTCCTTTTTCAATGACATCCTCCTGATCTTGTCATTTATCTTTTCAGGAAACAGAGATTGAGCAGAAATACGTCTGGCTGTTGTTCTAACCATATCATTTGAAATACCATACCATTTATCGATCAGATCAAATGATTTCCCTTTAAAATATCCTGCTAACAGTTCATCACCTCCATCGCCGGCCAATGCAACGGTATATCCAGCATCTTTTACCATTTTGGATATCCAGAATGTCGGAATAAAAGATGAATCAGAAAACGGTTCATCTAATTGTTCCAACAACCATGAATTATTAAGCATATCAGCTACCTTCAGTTCCAAAACATGATGTGTCAGATTAGGATATTTCTTAACTAATGCTTTAGCTGTATGCAGTTCCGACATTTGCTTATCGTCAAAATCAACAGTAAACGCATGTATGGATTCTTTAGTTGATGATGCCAGAACAGAAGCAATAGCAGAAGAATCCAATCCCCCACTTAAAAACAATGCCAAAGGCACATCGCTTTGCAAACGCAATTTTGTTGAATCCAAAAACAGGTCATAGAATTCTTCTTCAATATCATTAATTGACCGTTCCTTTAAATCATTATTAAAACTAATCTGCCAATAATTCCTCTGTACAATTTCTGATGGATCATCAATCTGCATCCTTATAAAATGGCCTGGTTTTAGCTTTTTAATTTTTATGATAATTGTATCAGGAGCAAGATTATAACCTAATGCCAGATATTGAAGAATCATCTGTTCATCAATTTGCTTATCAATATCCTTTACTGTCAGCAATGCTTTTAATTCTGAGGCCACATACAAATTATTATTCTGATAAGTATAGTATAAAGGTTTTTTACCAGCCCTGTCTTTTGCCATGAATACGCTTTTCTCCTGTTTGTCATACACAACAAAAGCAAACATACCATTTAAAAATTGCAAACAAGATTCTCCTCTACTGATAACCATCTGCAATAACACTTCGCCGTCACCATTGGTTTTAAATTTATGTCCTTCCCTTTCAAGAAGAGAACGCAATTGTTTATAATTATAAATCTCACCATTATATGTGATTATATATCGTCCGGTCGGATCTGACATTGGCTGATTTGAGGCTTCCTGTAAATCAATAATCGAAAGCCTTTGAAAGCCCATTAAAGCTGATTCATCCTCATATAAACTACGATTATCAGGTCCGCGATGAACAATCGTATCCAGCATGGAATTAACAATATCTTTACTTCCCGTAATACCCGAATTACTAAAAATCCCTGCAAAACCACACATACTATTTAAGATTGATTTTCACGAACAGATCAGTCAATCGTTTTTGGTATGTATGACATGCGGATGCTCTCAAATAACCTGCATGCCGTATTTTTTCTGCATCATTTGTGTGCTGTAGAAAGAAATTAACTTTTTCTAGTAATTCATGTTCATTATGAAACATAATTACTTCTTTACCGGGCTCATAAAACTCCGCTAATTCATCGGAATAATTTGTAGCATATAACCCTCTGCACATAGGGACTTCGAATTCACGAAGATGCAAATGTTGTTGCAGAGTCTGTTGACTTTTATCTGAATATACCTCCAGAAAACCCAGATTAATTCTTGATGTGTTGTAAATACTTACCATTTCAGTATCACTTACCGGATAATGAAATCTTACTGCATTAATTTTCCGCAAATTGACCAATAAATCATAAAGATATATTCTTGACGAAAGACTATTTCTTTTACTGATCGATAAAGAAAAAAGTGCCTCCAAAAGCCATTTAATTCTTTCGGTTTCTTTCTTTATCTTTTTTAGTTTACTGTAAGGCTTGTTTATTAACCAGTTCGGACCAAAGCAATCAATATTTATACTATTTTGTACCAAATGATTAACATAGAATGCCCTCTTTGCATAGGCTGATCCAATAAAGGAAACATCATATTTGTAAATACCCTCAGAGGGAAAGTAATATTTCGGATTAGCTGCCATAGGAAACCAGACCGGGTTAGCTCCTATCGCCCTTAACTTGATATCTGCATCTTTCTCAGAATGCAGATTGTAATCAAAAAACGGGGAGATCTTCTTAATAAGGTAAAATTGATGAGTGTTATTACACGAAAAATTGGCCATCGGAACACCCATGCTTTTTATAGATTGTATTACTCCTTCTTCTAAATCCAGATCAGTTATATATGAGAAAAACAAATCAAAGGGTTTAACGGTATGTTCTTTCCTGAATAATGATATAAGTTCGTTACTGTACAACTCTTTAAATTTTTTGCTCCTGAACTGTACATCATGCTTTTTTGCCACTTCGTCCAACCTGAATAACACTACATCGTGACCAAGATCAAGTAATGGCTCATACAGGTTATGGTACCAGGTCATTGATCCAGGCACAGAAAGATTCGCTGAAGGATGCAGAGTTAAGAAGATCCGCATATTACTTATTACAACTTATTTTCATTGTTTCAGACTGGATAATTTTCTGAATGCTTTTTTTATCATCCCAAACATAGTTTTTGTCTTCCTGCTTATGATAAAAATCAGATAAATAATCCTCCCATTATAAGAGGGTGTAAAAATTCCGGTTCCTTTCCCAATAATTGATGTTGTTAAAATATTCGGGCTTTTCTGATCTATAATATCAAAAAATGATAAAAGTTCCTTTGCCTGTTTCTCCAATGAAAGGTTTTCTATAATAAATTCCCTTGGCTTATAATTTGAGATGTTTATTAAAATTTCATTAATTGACTCTTTTAATTTTGAAAAATCGTTAATAATGATCCCGCATTGTTCGTCAAAATAAGGGGCGCTGGTAGGTTTGAAATTTCTAAGCTTATCGGGAAAACTGTAATCATTTTCCCCGGTCGACTCAAAAAGCGAATTTACATTACAAACAATCAGAGGCAACCCTGACGCCAGTGCTTCCTGCAAGGCTATACCCTGACTCTCCGATATGCCAATCCAGATGCCAAATTTGCATCTTGATAATATTTGTTTGTATTGACCATCATCATATTCTCCATATCTGATGATCAACGGATTTAACCCCATGCTTCTCACCATTGTAATAGCCTGATCCAATAAGCCGGGATCGCGCCGTTTGAAATATATCATTACTTCAGAACTGCCGGTAATGTTTCTTTTAATATTAAAATCTTCAGTGTCGATTCCTGCCGGCCATGGTTGCAACAGGCATTCCGAATAACAAATCTCATTCCATAAATCAACACACCATTGTGACGGATGCAGATAGATACAATTTGCTAATAAAGGCCTGAAACGTGGCAGATCTTTGGGCAATACAGCTATATTCGGGCCGAGCACCGCGGGTATCCCGCATAAACCCACTTCAATCAATCCTTTACGCGAATCATGAATCCAATTGTACCTGTAATGCCTGATATCTCTGTTTATTTCGAACGGATAGCCAATCTTTATTAATCCCTTTATTGTGTTAACTATGACTTTTTCAGGACCGCCGACAATATCAAGATTGTACGATTCGGATATTATATTTAAAGGCTCTTTCAATTACTTTTTACAAAAATTAACTTACCGGTTTTTTGTCATTTCAAAAATGCCACACCCAAAAATGCATCCAAAATTTGTCCGGATATTCTCCGTGGTCAAATCAGCATTTTCATGCAATTTCTTTTTATCATCGATATATGAGAAGCTATCGATTGTATATTTCCTTTCAAATTTCATGAGTAAATATGAAATACTGAATACTCTGTGTGCGTTAAATTCAATCCGTTGTGGTCCGATGGGTGATGAAAAATAAAATTTTCCTCCTTTTTTCAGGACTGAATAAATTGACTCTAATCCTTTCAAATGCCCCGATACATCTAATGGATCTCCATACCTGCCTAACCCGAAATGTTCCAAAGAATGTAAGCATGAAATCGAATCAGTATAGTCGATTAAACCGGGATCCGGTTTCATAAAATCAGCCCGGGTAAATTTGATATTTGAAATGCTTATATCTAATGGCCTTATGTCAAATACTTCAATTTCCCTGAATGAGGCAACATGTGCAACAAAACCATCAATTCTGGATCCTATGTCGACATGTTTAGTCGGGTTATTTTTAAATATCTTATTGGCAACAAACAAATCCTGGTAAAAATAATGATCAGCCAGATTGCTGTTCAGATTATTTTTATCTGTCAGAATCGGATAAATTTTGCCGAAATGAAAATCTGAAAATTCCTTTGACTTTTTCCTGAATTGAGAATAATCTCTAAAATAAGACGGGAATCCTGCAACGTTTTTAATAAAAATCCCAGGATCAAACCCCAAAAATAGCAATATATTTTTTATCCTCTTAATTATTCCCATTTAAATAAAAAATGAAATCATAAACTTTATTTACTTTTTAAAGTTAACCGGTAAATGTTATATCATATTTGTTTTTACATTTAGTTCTGTTGCCGCTATTATATAAAAATTAGCGAATGCATAAAAGATCATCTGACTGGTCCCTTGATAATAAAACCCTACTCCATATTGAAATAATTGTCCTGATAAGGAATGGATTATAAAATAACCAAAAAAAATGATAGGGATGACTAACAGGCTGTTTCTAAATGGATTACCGGGAAGAAGGTTATGTCGCGTTTTGAATGGTAAACTACAAATGGAGTACCAGAAATAAATGAACAATAGATATCCTATTAATCCGGAATTTAATAACATGGCTTGATTTCCAACATGTCCATTGGTATTATCAGCAAATTCGTTGGAAAAGCCCCAGCCAATAATAGGACTTTCGTAAAATTTGGCCATGACAGCAGGGCTGTATTCTGCTAGACGGGAATCTGTTCCTCCGGCCGTTAAATCTCCTTTTGAAATTTCTTCCACAGTTTCAACCCTTTTTATTGAATTTAATAAATGATCTTTGATACGGGGAGACAGGAACATTATATTGCTTAGAACCAGCATTATAATTGTAAATTGAGTAAACCGCTTTATATTCCGCCCGCCTAGGATCATGAACAGGACCATCATAAGAAAATAAGCGATGATCCAACCACGGGTTGCTGTTACAAGAATTGAGAATAACGCCAGGTATACAACAATAAAGAGCCAGGTTTTATTAAATGTTTTCCCCCTGTAAAGAATATAAAACATGGCGCCCATTAATGCTATTAATGAGACATGGGGGCTTGAAATTGGTCTCAATTGTGCAGGATCTGCTGCTAAATTGCTATATTCTCTTGGGCCATAATCCATAACAGGCTGAAAATCTATTCCCAATAATACTGCCGGAGATCTGGATATTAAAATAGACATAATTTGTGTAGCAACCGAAATTACCAGAAGAATAAACAGGATCCTGAAAAATCTCAGCCAATCTTCATGCGTTGGCATTAATACTAATATCGAAAATAGCAGACTCCAGGGGATAATATTTCTGATGGAACTTAACATTCTGAAAGGGGTCATGCCAAACAGAAAAGAAGCAAGCAAAAGAAGGATCAGATATACTCCCAGAAGAATAAGTGGATTTTTGAATACAAGCCTGGGTCTGATTCCGGCCTTAAGCGCTTTAAATAATGCAATGAAAATGAATAATTCCTGGAAATAGATCAACCTGCCCGTACCGGGTAAAAAATTATACATAGCAAGTCCGTAATTGTAATCATCAAGGGGAAATAATCCTCCGGGAGGATCTACCAGAAATAAAAAAAATGCAAGCCAGAAATAGTTTTCTTTTGACCTGTAAAACAAAAAAAGCAGCAACAAAAAATATGCCTGGCTTACAAAATTGGGCAAAAGGTAAGTAGTGATTATGCATATGGCATACAACCCTATAAATTTTGCCATTTCTTTTTGTAACCCGTTCATCTAATAAACCTTATCTAATAATTGAGTAACTACTCTCCAGGGATTATAAAACTCTTTAAGATATACTTGCAGGTTTTTTACTAACGCAAATCGCTTATTGTCATCTGAAAGACAGTTTTTAACAAGCTCCGGTATATCATTATAGTTACGGATAACCGGAATTTCAAATCCCGGGAAAGCCGTTTCCAGATCTTTTTTATATTCAACCAAAGGCAAAAGTCCGGATGCAATTGCATCAAATATTCGAACATGCAGGCCATTAATTATTCCCGGATTTGAGTCGACAGGATAAAGCTTGCAGCATCTCATTATTTTCTGAACTGTATCAGAGTTTAGCCGAGCTCCCAGGACCATCTTTGCTTCCAGTTCAGGAAAATAAGTGAACCAGTATTTCCAATTTGAGGGACCATAAATTTTAATATTTGTTCCAATAAATTTATCAAGAAATAATGCTCTTTTATAACCCCAGGTATCATTATATGCAGATCCAAGATAAAATAAATCACTTGTGTATTTTAGTTTTTCCTCTTTAGATATAATACCTACTCTCTCATCTTCCGTACAAAATCCACCCAAAAGAAAAGATGCGTTTTTCAGGCCAATTGCTTTTAGCTGTTCAATCCAGAAACTGTCCGGTGCAAAAACATGATCTGTTTCAAGCAGCATCGGTAAAATATGTTCACGACGTTGCAGAAAAAACGGACTGTCAGCAAGATAAACTGCAACTTTTGCAGTTTTTCTGATTTCCTTTACTGTTGAAGCCTCCACCATCTGATCGTTATAAATAAAAACCAGGTCGGGTTGTTCCCTATGGAAAATTTCAAGATATTTTTTCTGAATTGAGGAAAGATAATCTGTCTCAATATTTTTGCGAAATTTTTTAGGTATCAAAATACTCCGTTCGTAAAATGTGTTCCTTAAATCAGTGTGAAACTCCTGAAAGTTAATTATTTTTACTTCGAATGAATTATCAATGAATCCTCTGTAAAAAAAATTTGAAAGAGAATCTTTCCCGGAAAAAAATAGCAATACTTTCATTTATTTTTTTTGACTATCGGTAATCATGCATATAAATCCATTGATTTTCAAGCGATTTAGTATTTTATATTCATGATTCCCGATACTCATTTTATTTTTTAAAAGATGAACAGTTAATTATTATATTATATGATTATCTGGAATCATTGATAACCTTTTACTTATATTGATTTATTTGATAAGATTTTGAAGCATCATTTTTATTTTGTGGACCCTTAACATTCTTTTTATTTTAATAAAAACGATCCATCCCAGTATCTTATAATACAATTTATCCTTCTCTGTATATATTTCTTTAACATTATTCAACGGTGGCAGCGATGGGAAAATATAGAGAATATGGTAGATTAGTTTCTTGTGGAATTTACTTCCTTTATAAACCTTAATAAAATCAATAACCCACAATAAAAAAAGGTTGGTAATGTATGGTTTTTGATTATTTATATTATTATCGCTGCTTGATGATACATTATACCCGCTGTCGCGCCAGAACACATCACCTTTATCAATAGTTACAAATCCTGCAGATTGTCCTAATTTCAACATGCTTGCAGTATCGCTCCCCCAGGCTAAAGGGAAATTAACAAATCGCCCATTCTCATTATAAGCTTTTTTCGAAAAAATAAATTCAACCGCTTTATTCCTTAAATTATGATTAATAAAATAACTTTCGAGGAAATATTCAACTGAAAAATCTTGTGGAGTTACATATCTTTGAAGCAAATTCAAGTCTGCATCAGTAACAGAAAGATTAAATCTGAAAACTTTATTAATCGCTGTTTTTTTTTCATATTTTGAAAGACTCTTATAAAATCCTTCCACACATTTGTCCGACATAACATCATCATCAGAAAAGAGCCAGATCCACTCTTCATCCTGGGTCATATCAATACACCGTTCCCAATGAGCTACCAGATCAATCCCTCCCAGATTATCATCAAAACGTTTATATATAATTGAAATGCGATTGCAGTACAAATTAACTATTGATTTTATATTATCCGGACTGGAATCGTCGCCAATATATAAAGTAAAATCCTTGCAAGTTTGGTTTGAAATAGATTCAAGTGTCTGATGTAAGTATATGTCTTTAAATACGGGAATTACTATCGCTAGTTTATCCATTTATTATCTCACAAAATTCTTTTGCTTTTTATAATTTTATTTAGTTTTCGGACAGGATTAATAATTAATCTCCCAATTCTATAATCCTTTGATGACAATACATTATTCAATTTTGAATATAATTCGATAGGATTACCCATTCT
>JGI24134J36421_10000120_pt1 | contig 21425 bp, 11 predicted proteins | sample BarGraNGADG00312_FD_36421 | JGI IMG/M metagenome (IMG submission 36421) | reverse complement strand
ACCGAATACTGACCCTGACATTACATTGCAGGTCCCCTATAAGTTGGCAACACCTTCTCCCCTGACTGAGACAAGACGGCTATGGAGCTATCTGATGGACAGCTTTACTCATTATATCCATTCCGGCGCCATGAGTCTCAACGCAAAGGAAGAGGCTGACTGGCTTTTTGCCAGCACAGGAAAATACCCGGCACTGATCGGGCTTGACTTCATGAACCATACCCGAAACTGGGGCTGGTTTGACAAGACTGTACTTATAAATGAAACAAGAAACTGGTATAATCAGAACGGGTTGGTGGCCTTATGCTGGCACTGGCGTGATCCGTCACGGACAACGGACGCATTTTATACTGCGGATACCGGTTTCGATGTATCAAAGATAACCGAGACAACCTCACCTGAATACCAGGCCATGCTCGGCGATATTGACATTATTGCAGGTTACCTTAAACAGCTTAATAACGAAAATATACCAGTGCTTTTCAGACCGTTGCATGAAGCCTCCGGAGGGTGGTTCTGGTGGGGAGCAAAAGGGCCTGAACCTTGTAAGGCATTATGGAGACTTATGTTTGACCGTCTCGTAAATTATCACGGCATTAAAAACCTGATCTGGGTATGGACCACCGATGCCGGAGCGAATAACCTTGACTGGTACCCCGGTGATGAATATGTCGATATTCTTGGAGCAGACATATATACTTCTCAACCTGATTTCACATCTCAGGTTCTTACTTACAATGCAATAAAGGATAAGTTTCAGGGCAGGAAGCTGATCACCCTCAGTGAGAACGGATCTGTCCCCGACCCTGATAACCTGGTAGCCGACAAAGCGTACTGGTCATGGTTCATGCCATGGTATGGCGATTTTATCCGTAACAACACGTGGAATCCTCTTGCCCACTGGCAGAAAATCATGAATCATGAATATGTGATTACACTTGATGAGATGCCTGACCTGAAGAACTACCCTCTGAGTGATGAGCCCGATTATAGTATGTATCCCCAGGGCTTTTTCATAGCCGACTGGCAGCCACGGACGACCACAAGTCCTGAGTATACTGATNTTCAGGCTACTACTAACCCGGTGACAGTTGCCATAACGGTCGACTTCAGCGATACTNTTACTAAAATATCTGATTATCTTTTTGGCGATAATGCGAATCTCTGGACNGGTTGTATGTCTGACAATGCAACACTGATGGAGAATATAGCCAATCGGGAGGTAAAGGTACTTCGCAGTCCCGGCGGTAGTATTTCAGATGTTTTTTTCTGGAACAGGAATCAAAATCAACCTCCGACAGATGTTCCGGGCTTTCTTCTTAACGATCCGTCAAATACTACCTGGCCGTGGTACGGTGATAGACCTGAAAGCTGGACAATGGATGTGGATTCATTCTACAGCATCCTTAGCAAAGTAGGCGCCACAGGTATGATCACCGTCAATTACGGGTATGCCAGATATGGCACAAGCGCAAGTCCGGTAGAACAGGCTGCCCATATGGCAGCCGACTGGGTCAGATATGATCAGGGAAGGACAAAATTCTGGGAGATAGGAAATGAGGTATTCGGCAGTTGGGAAGCCGGTTATCGCATTGACCGGTCACTCAACAAGGACGGCCAGCCTGAGTATATCACTCCGACACTCTACGGCCAGCATTGTCTTGTCTTTATTGACTCTATGAGAGCCGCTGCGGCTGAAACAGGCGCAGCCATCAGAATAGGTGTTGTGATGGTGGAATCATCTCAGACAAACTCCGCCTGGAACAAGGCAGTGGCAGCAGAGGCAGGAGATGTTGCCGACTTCTACGTGGTGCACAGCTATTACACTCCTTACAACTCCAACTCGGATGTAGCCACAGTCCTTGGTTCTTATACCCAGACAGGAGGATATAAAACCTATGTCTGGAACGAGGTGGCACAAGCCGGAAAACCAAAACTGCCTGTAGCCCTGACAGAATACAATATTTTTGCCGTCAGTTCAAACCAGCCTGTGTCTCATGCCAACGGTATGCACGCAGTGCTGGTCACCGGTGAGGCCATGAAGACAGGGTACGGCGCAACAACAAGGTGGGATCTGGCAAACGGTTGGGACAACGGTAATGATCACGGCATGTTCGCCTTTAATGAGCCAGACGTCCCCCAATATGCCCCTCATCCTGCATTCTACCATCTTTATTACATGCGCAGGCATACAGGGGACGTTCTTCTGAATTCATCAATGACAGGAGCCACAGGTGTGATTATCATACCCACGGCATACAGCTCGGGACAGATAGGCGCTTCGCTGGTTAATACGGCAAAGACACGCAAGGTGGTGAGGCTGAATCTCAAGGATTATAAGGCAGGTGAGAGATTTTATTATTATACTCTGACCGGAACTGAAGGTGAAGATTTCTCAAGAAAGGTATTTGTAAACGGCACGGGACCGGCAATTGCAGCAGGAGGGCCGTCAAATTATGAGGGTATTAAAGCAAACTCTTCAGTCATAGGTGATGAGATAAAGATATTACTTCCACCTCTGTCAGCAGTCTATCTGCTGGTTGAGCCGGGCACAAAAACACTGACAATAAATAACGAGGTCACTACAGTCGGCCTGACACATGCAGAAGAAAACATCCTCATTTATCCCAATCCTTCTGATGGTTCATTTAAAGTTGAGAACATGCCCGAAAATGTCAGCAGGATTGAAATACAGGACCTGCGGGGTACTACCGTCTATATAAAAGACAGTTCCCTGAAATCCCCTGAAATGTTGCTGCATACAGGTCTCACTCCCGGAGTATACTTTATAAATTTTAGGGATGATAATAAGTCCATTATTAAAAAATTAATAATCAAATAGTTATTGTGATGAAAAGAAGTTCAAATCTGATTGTAGGAATGATAATGATGGCACTAATGACTGTTGTCTGCCAGTCATGTGACACCAACCTTTATGAAAGGACGGCAGACGGTGTCATTGTCCGTCTGGCTGAAAAATCCGATTTTCCCGGACAGGCCGTCAGGCTCAGGGTCATCACTGATAAGATTATCAGGGTCAGTTCTGTGCCTTCGGGAGATTTTCCGGATGAGCAGAGCCTGATGGCTCTGCCGCAGAAGGAGGGTGACATTGAGTTCACCATAGAAAAAGGTGACGGAAGCATCACGCTCAGCACTTCGATGACAAGCGCTGAGATATCACTCAAAACCGGCGAGGTAATATTCTCGGATAACAGCGGAACGGTCTTCCTGGCAGAAAGAACCGGAGGAGGAAAATCATTCATTCCTGTAACAGTGCAGGGTGAGACCTTCTTTTCGGTGCGTCAGCAGTTTGAGTCGCCTGAGGACGAGGCACTGTACGGTCTCGGTGCCAATCAGACTTCATTCATGAACCTGAAAGGTAAGGACGCCGATCTCTTCCAGTATAACACTATGGCCGTGGTGCCTTTCCTTGTATCAAACCGCAATTACGGTATCCTGTGGGACAACAACTCCCATACGAAGTTCGGTGATGTGCGCGACTGGTCAGAGTTGGCAGCCCTGAAGCTTTACAACCGTGAAGGTGTCGAAGGCGGACTGACAGCTGTGTATGCCGACAGGAAAAATATTTATAAGGTTTTTACCACCAGAAATGAGAAAGAGATAAACTACCAGTTCATCCCCGACCTGGTGAAATTCCCCGAAAACTTTAAGCTGAATGATGGACAGGTCATATGGGAAGGGTCATTTGAATCTGATACCACGGGAACGCATAAGTTTGTATTCACCTCCGCCGGATATGCGAAGCTGTGGATAGACGGCAATCTAATCATCGACCGCTGGCGCCAGTGCTGGAACACCTCCTCCAATTTTTTCACCCTTGATCTTGAGAAGGGCAGGCGTTATCCGCTGAAGATAGAATGGATACCCGATGGCGCCGAATCATTTATTACCATGAAATACCGTAAACCTGCCGACATGGAAGAACAGCAGAGGATTTCATTCTGGTCGGAGGTAGCCAATCAGATAGACTATTATTTTATCAGCGGCACAAGCATTGATGATGTTATCAGCGGTTACCGCACGGTGACAGGCAAGGCGCCTGTGATGCCAAGGTGGGCAATGGGCTTCTGGCAGAGCCGTCAGCGCTATACCACGCAGGATGAGCTGCTTGGTGTTGTCCGCGAATACAGGAAAAGAGAAATACCCATTGACAATATTGTCCTTGACTGGCAATACTGGCCTGTTGACAAATGGGGCGACCATAAGTTCGACCCTGCACGGTTCCCTGATCCTGATGCGATGGTTAGTACCCTGCATAATGAGCTTCACACTAATATCATGATCTCGGTCTGGCCCAAGTACTATGTGGGTACGGATAACTATGAAGCCATGAACAGCCATGGATGGCTTTACAAGAGGAATGTGGAGAAGGGTCAGAAAGACTGGATGGGTTATGTTTCAACGTTCTACGATGCATTCAATGCTGATGCACGCCAGGCCTTCTGGGACCAGATCAATTCAGCGCTCTACAGCAAGGGCATAGACGCATGGTGGCTTGATGCAACCGAGCCGGATATATGTTCCAACATGCCCATGGATGAGCGTAAGGCTCTCATGAACCCAACAGCCCTGGGCCCGGCTGATAAGGTTTTCAATGCTTTTTCACTTGTCAATGCGAAGGGTGTCTGGGAGGGCCAGCACGGGGCAGACCCAGATCAGAGAGTCTTTATCCTGACACGCTCAGCCTTTGCCGGCCTGCAACGCTACTCGGCAGCAAACTGGAGCGGCGATATTGCGGCCCGCTGGCACGATATGAAAGCACAGATACCGTGCGGACTGAATTTCTGCATATCAGGCATACCCTACTGGACAATGGACATTGGCGGATTTTCAGTTGAGAGAAGGTTTTCCTATAATCCTTCCGCAGCAAATCTAGAGGAGTGGCGCGAACTCATGACACGCTGGTTCCAGTTCGGAGCCTTCGTCCCTCTTTTCAGATCCCACGGAGAGTTCCCCTACAGGGAGATATTCAATACGGCTCCCGAAACCCACCCGGCATATCAGGCAATGGTTGCCAGTGATAAACTGAGATACAGGCTGTTGCCGTATATCTACTCACTGGCCGGGCAGACTTATCTCAACGATTACACCATCATGAGAGCTCTGGCAATGGACTTCCCCGGTGATCCCGCAGTGAATGATATAGGCGATCAGTATATGTTCGGACCGGCTCTTATGATAAACCCTGTCACGGAATACAAAGCCAGGAGCCGCAACGTTTATCTGCCTGCTCCTTACGGGTGGTATGACCTTCAGACCGGATTGCACTACAGCGGAGGAAAAGTGATAAACGCCGATGCGCCGTACAGTTCAATACCGGTATTCGTCAGGGAGGGAGCAATTCTACCGACTGGCCCTGATATACAGTATACTGACGAGAAACCCGCTGATACGCTTACTATCTTTGTTTATAAAGGTACGGATGGCACATTTAGCCTTTATGAAGATGAAGGTGTGAATAATAACTACGAAAACGGCGCTTATACCCTGATACCCCTCTCCTACAGCGAGACTGACCATACACTGACCATAGGCGCCAGAATGGGAGAATTTTCAGGAATGCTTCAGAACCGCACTTTCAGGGTGATCATGGTTTCAAAGGAAAAACCCGTGAAACTTGGCTATGATGCCGTGCCTGACAAAGTGGTTAAATATTCGGGTGAAGAAACAGTTGTCAAACTATGAAATTAGTTTTTATAACTAAGAAACAAGTAAATAAAACTATAATATTAAAAATACATTGAAAATTTGATATTCATGAAAAAAATAATCTTTTCAGTTCTGATGGTTCTGTTGATGAACCTGTCAGCAAATTCTCAGAGCATTCTTCCTGCAGAGTGGAAGTTCCTCGCGGTTGACAAACCGGAATATGCTGATTCATCATTTAACGAATACTGGTGGAGCAACATCTCGCCGCTGACGCAATGGGAGAACCAGGGTCATTTGGGTTATGACGGGTATGCCTGGTACAGGGTAAAGGTTGTCGTACCTAAATCAATGAAAAGAATGGCATACAAGTACGATGGCCTGATACTGAAACTCGGCAAGATTGACGATGCTGATGTTACTTATTTCAATGGCCATATCATTGGCGCAACAGGAGCATTTCCCCCGTCGTACGTTTCAGCATGGGATACCCCGCGCGCTTATATTATTCCTCCTGACATGGTGCAGTGGGGTAAAAAGAACACCATTGCTGTCAGGGTTTATGATGCGGGTGGCTTAGGTGGCCTTAATGGCGGCCCCGTTGAACTGACTAACAGGGGTAACCCGGACCTTATAAAGCTGAATACTGCTTTCTCCGAACCTGATCTGATCATAAAAGGTTCACCTGATGTTGAGATACCGTTAGCACTGAAGAGTGATTTCAAAAAGAAATACCGGGGGATGCTCTCACTGAAGATCATAACTGATACCGGCGAAGACGTCACAACCAAATCCCGGGAGATAACCTTAAATAAGAACAGCACCGAAGTATATACCTTTAAGCTCAACGATCTTGCCCCGGGCTTTTATAAGGCCACAGCTGCTGTCGGGAGCAAGATGGGCAACCAGGAGCTTAAATTCAACTTCGGTTATGAGCCTGAAAAAATTGTTTCACCGGCTGACCCGCAGCCTGATTTTGCAGAATTCTGGCAGAGGGCAAAAGCGGAGCTGAAGACTGTTGACCCGCAGTATAAGATGATCAGGATTGACAGCCTGTGTACTGATAAGCATGATATCTATCTTATTGAAATGCGTTCATTGGGTAACGCACTCATCAGGGGCTGGTACCAGGTGCCTGTCAAACCCGGGCGTTACCCGGCCATAATGCAGGTGCCTGGTTATGGCGGAAACGAAATCCCATCTTATATAAATTATGGTGATGATATTATAGGTTTCGGACTTAACATACGCGGCCACGGCAACAGCAAGGATGATGTAGGATTTACGAACTACCTCATAAACAACATTGAAGATAAGGAAAAGTACGTTTACAGGGGTGCTTATATGGATTGTGTCAGGGGAATTGATTTTCTCTGTTCGAGACCGGAGGTCGACACATCACGTATCGCAGTTGAAGGAGCAAGCCAGGGTGGCGCCCTTACTTTTGCAACGGCAGCACTCAATAATGACAGGATAGCGGTTTGCGCTCCGCAAGTTCCGTTCCTCTCTGACTTCCGCGATTATTTCAGGGTGGCAACATGGCCTGGAAATGAATTCAAAAACTACGTTGAAACTGAAAAGAAACTCACCTGGGACGAAGTTTATTATACACTCAGCTACTTTGACATAAAGAACCTCGCCCCGATGATAAGGGCGCCGCTTCTTATGGGCGTGGGACTGATGGACGACGTATGCCCGCCCCATATAAATTTCGCTGCATACAATAATGTCACCTGCGAAAAGAAATACCTGGTTTATCCGCAGGCCGGACACGGTCTTCCCCAGGCTTTCTACTATGCAAAAATGGACTGGATAAAGAATAAGTTCGGAATGAAATAAGCAATAATATGACAATAATGAAGCGCAGATCAGCAATCCAGCCGGTATTAATAATTGCCATTCTTGTCATTGCAGGACTAATGGCATGCTCAACATCCGGTCCTCGTGAGAGGAGCAGCTTTAATACCGGATGGAGGTTTTCCCTCGCCGCCAGTGATGATGCATGGAAGGGCGATTTTGACGACACCGGCTGGCGCCTGCTTGACCTGCCGCACGACTGGAGTATCGAGGGTGAGTTCAGTGAATCAAATCCGGCCGGTGCCGGCGGGGGAGCCCTTCCGGGCGGAACGGGCTGGTACCGCAAGACATTTAAGATCGATCCTTCAAAAAAGGATAAACTTGTTTACATAGAGTTTGACGGCGTATACCGCAACAGCGAAGTGTGGATAAACGGCCATTACCTGGGCAAAAGGCCTTACGGATACAGCTCTTTCAGATATGAGCTGACACCTTACCTGTCTTATGGCGNTGAGATGAACATACTGGCAGTAAAGGTTGACAACTCAAANCAGCCCAACTCCAGATGGTATTCAGGATCAGGAATCTACAGGAATGTCTGGCTGGTCTCCACTGAAAAAATTGCAGTTGATCACTGGGGAACATTTGTAACAGCATCTGTTATCAGTAAGGATTCTGCAAGGATCAGGATAAGCGCCGTTATCCGTAACAGCACCGGCAGCCAGGCACCGGTCACGGTTGCCTCAACGGTCTTTAATCCCGGCGGTCAGAAGGTGGCCATGGTTAAGAATGCGGGCATAAATCTTGCCGACACTGTCACAGTCGTTACGCAGGAAGTTACCCTTGCAGATCCAGCCCTCTGGTCGGTTGAGAAGCCTGACCTTTACCGTGTCGTGACCGAGGTCAGGTCGGGAGGGAAAGTGTTCGACAGGTATGAGACTGTCACAGGAATACGCTCGTTTGTGTTTGACAGTGAGAAGGGTTTTATTCTTAATGGCAAGCATGTCAGGATACTCGGGGTGTGCGACCATCATGACCTGGGATGCCTGGGTGCAGCCATAAACACAAGGGCTATTGAGAGGCAGCTTGAACTGTTGAAAGAGATGGGATGCAACGGCATCCGTACTTCCCATAATCCGCCTGCTCCTGAACTGCTCGATCTCTGTGACCGCATGGGCTTCATAGTCATGGATGAGGCATTTGATATGTGGAAAATCAGGAAGACTGATTTTGACTACAGCCTTGACTATGATGCGTGGCACAAGCGGGATCTCGAAGACATGGTATTGCGTGACCGCAATCACCCATCTGTCTTTATCTGGAGCATAGGCAACGAAGTAATGGAACAGTGGGATACAACCCTGACCGGTATACCAATGGCAAAAGAGCTGGCAGGCATAGTACGGGCTCTTGATGATACAAGACCGGTAACATCAGCATGTAATGATCCAACTCCTCACAACCCTATCATTGCCTCCGGAGCGCTTGACCTGATAGGATTTAATTATCATGATACACTGTGGGCTGATTTCCCCAAAGTCTTTCCGGGAAAGAAATTCATTGGCACGGAAACAACTTCAGCCCTGGCTACACGAGGCAGCTATGATATGCCCTCCGGCGTCATAAGGCGTTGGCCTGCAAGGTGGGATCAGCCCTTTAAGGATGGCAATCCTGACCTGACCTGCTCTGCCTATGACAATTGTTCGGCACCGTGGGGCTCAACGCATGAGGAATCATGGAAGCTGATCAAAAAGTACGACTTCCTGTCAGGCATGTTCATATGGACAGGCTTCGATTACCTGGGAGAACCGACGCCCTACTGGTGGCCCGCACGCAGCTCATATTTCGGCATAATTGACCTGGCAGGCTTCCCGAAAGATGCTTATTACATGTATCAGAGTGAATGGACTGACAAACCCGTACTTCACATCTTCCCTCACTGGAACTGGGCTCCCGGACAGATAGTGGATGTATGGGCTTATACAAACTGTGACGAAGTGGAGCTCTTTATAAACGGTAATACACTTGGCAGACAGAAGAAAACTGAAGAGAAGATGCATCTCGTGTGGCCGGTCAAGTTTGAAGCAGGAACACTTACAGGAATTGGTTATAAGGATGGTGTTGAGGTAATGAGGCAGCAAGTCAAAACTACCGGTGCCCCTGCTGCAATCGTTCTTACACCTGACAGATCAAAGATCTCTTCTGGCGGTTCAGACCTTTCTTTTATTACAGTTACTGTTGTTGACAAGGATAATGTTGCGGTTCCTTATGCAGAAAACCTTATTAAGTTCAGTGTTGAGGGAGATGGCACTATTGCAGGTGTTGACAATGGCAAACAGACGAGCATGGAACCCTTCAAAGCTGACTTCCGGAAAGCGTTTCACGGAAAATGTCTGCTGGTTGTGAAGGCCGGTACGAAAGAGGGCATGATCAGTGTGAAAGCCTATTCTGAAGGACTGACTGCTGCCGGGGTTGACATTGAGACCAGGCGGGCAATAAAGGAGAAGGGGAGAAGATAAGAAGGGGAGAAGAGGAGAAAATAAACATAAGATGATGATGAAAAAAGGCTTTTACCTTTTAACAGTTTTTTTGTTGCTGTGCTTCAGCACGGCAAGATCGCAGACCCCTTTCAGCCGCGGGGTTAACCTCACCGGTTGGTTCCAGGTTAACGGAGCCGGCCAGATACAGTTCACCCAGTACACCAGGCAGGATCTTGCCAACATCAAGAGCCTCGGATGTGATGTTATACGGCTTCCTATCAACCTCCATTTCATGACCTCAGGCAGTCCTTCCTATACGCTCGATCCTCTCTTCCTCTCATTTCTGGATTCGGTGGTTGTATGGGCCGAAGATCTTAAGATTTATCTCATTCTTGATAACCACACTTTTGATGTAACCTCGAACACCAGTCCTGATGTGGGCAACATCCTTAACAAGGTCTGGACACAGATGGCGCAGCATTATAAGGACCGTTCAGATTATATTATTTATGAGATCCTTAACGAGCCGCACGGAATAGCCGCTTCCCTCTGGGGAACGATACAGGGTGATGCGATTAATGCTATACGTGCCGTTGATACGAAGCATGCAATTATGGTNGGCGGGGTGAATTACAATACCTACACAGAGCTGCAGAATTTACCTTTCTATACTGACCAGAATCTGATATACACTTTCCATTTTTATGATCCCTTTATGTTCACTCACCAGGGATCGACATGGAACACACCCTCGATGGCTCCGCTGGCAGGGGTGCCCTTCCCCTATAATGAAGCTGAAATGCCTGCGACACCTTCTACCTTCATCGGGACGTGGATGGAAACAGCTATGAACAATTACCCATCCCAGGGGAATGTGGCTTACGTTAAGTCGTTGATAGACATTGCCGTGGCATTCAGAAACACCAGAAATGTAAAGTTATTCTGCGGTGAACTTGGAGTATATATCCCGAACAGCCCGCCCGATGACAGGGTTTACTGGTACGGTGTTGTAAGGCAGTATCTGGAAGAAAAGGGTATTTCATGGACCACCTGGGACTACCAGGGTGGTTTCGGTCTCTTTAATAAGGGATCAAACCAGCTCTTTGAACATGACCTTAATGTACCGCTCCTGGAGGCACTGGGATTTACTGTCCCGGCGCAGACTCCATTTACAGTAAAACCAGATTCTGTTGGCTTCATGATTTATACCGATTACATCGGTAATAAAATGAGTAACATAAGTAATGGTGCCGGAACGTTGAATTTATATTCGACTGTTTTACCGAACAATAATAACTTCTGTGCAGAATGGAGAGGCTTCAGCCAATATAATACCATTGGCATTGGCTTTAGTCCTTTAAGAGATCTTTCTAGGCTGAAGACTGAAAATTATGCGCTTGATTTCATGGTGCGCGGGAACGCCCCCGGGATAAAATTCGACGTAAGGTTTATGGATACAAAAGCCGATGCAACGGATCATCCGTGGAGGATAGGTTATACCATCGATGAGACTGTTGCAGCATGGGATAACCGCTGGCATCATGTGCATATTGACCTGAACTNNTTCAATGAACGGGGCTCATGGGATAATGGCACATGGTATAACCAGGAGGGTAAGTTCGACTGGACGAAGATAGACAGGTTTGAAGTCTCGACAGAATATACAGGAACCACAGGCAAGGTGTTGTGGTTTGACAATATCCATATTACAAACCTCGACACTGCGCTGGTGAGAGAAAGTGGTGTTGCGGGCATCGGTGATATAGGGGAATCTCCCTTCACTGACCTGACAGCAATTCCCAACCCCTTTGACCAGCGCACTGTTATTTCATATTACCTTCCTTACCGTATGAAAATATCGCTTAATATCATTTCACTGGAGGGTAAAAAAGTTCGCAACCTCNTCAGCGGGTTTCAGCCTGAGGGGTATTATACTCCGGAGTGGGACGGATGCAATGACAGCGGTGCACCGGTCCCGGACGGGGTTTACCTCTGTCTTCTGTCGGCAGATGACGGCTCCGCGGCGTGCAGGATTGTCAAAAGTTGAATCCTTTATATATCAGATAAATACCCTTGTACCCTGATCGTATGTCTTCCTTAGCTCGCGCGGGGTGCAGCCTTTCTTTTTCCTGAAGATGCGATTGAAGTTGGAGATGTTGTTAAAGCCACATGAATAGGCTATCTCGGCTATAGTTTTAGTTGTTGATATGAGCATTCTTGAGGCATGGCCAAGCCTCACCTCCGTCAGACAGTCGATGAAGGTCATCCCGGTCCTGAGCTTAAAGAACCGGCTGAACGCAGACTCTGTCATGTTGGCCATCTTTGCCGCTTCACCGAGGTTAATCTGTTTGTCAAAGGAGGTGTGGATGAACTCCATTACCTTTTCTATGCGTCTGCTGTTATATGAAAAGATCTCTGTGTCGCTGAAGCCGGAATCTGAAAGGATCCGGAATTCTCTTGATATCGAAAGATCGTGCAGAATGCTCATCAGCTCAAGAACCGAATCAAATCCCTGTTTCCTTCCCAGGCCATAGATCCTTGGTTCAAGACGTTTTGTAGTTTCCGCGGAAAAGAGAATGCCGCGGAGTGACCTCCCGAGCATTTGGCGTATGAAGCTCAGCTGGTTTTTCTGTAAAAACTTTTCGTCAAAAAAGTCCTTATGGAACTGTATTGTTATCTCTTCAATCTGGTTCTCGGGGAAGCCGCTGCCAAACCATCCGTGAGGCAGGCCGGGTCCGACAAGAACAAGCTCGATATCGCCTATCTCCTCGACATGATCCCCTACGATGCGCTTTGTACCGCGGGCATTCTTTATGAAATTAAGCTCTATTTCATCATGGTAATGAAGCGGGAAGTCAAAATCCGACTTTGCCCTGTAGAAGTAAGTGAAGCAGTCTGACTGAGTCAGAGGCGTTATCTCACGAAGTATTGAATCATGCATGATCGCGTTTCCGGATTGATGACAAAGACAAAATTACATATAAACGGTATAAATTATATTTCTGTTGTTTCATTTATTTTATTATGGAACATGCATATAGTGAAGCTGATACAGATGATATCATCTGAAAAGGGTGAAATATGCTCATTTGGTGGACAAAAAAGTATTATTCAGAGGCCTGCTGATTGTTATCTGAACTCATCATAGCATTAAAGTATCATGATTTAAAAGAATGGTATTATAAAACAGCACCGGTGAATGAGTAATTTTGATTAGGGTCATAAAAAACATATAATGAAGGCATTTCTGTTCGGATTTTTACTGATGGTTTCCCTGGGTGGCTGTAAAAGCAGTCCGGGCCAGGATTTTGTCACTGTTGCTGACGGCACTTTTCAGCTCAACGGGAAGCCTTATTATTTTATCGGCACAAACTATTGGTATGGAGCTATCCTGGGCAGTCAGGGCAAATATGGCAACAGGGAGCGGCTCCTGCGGGAGCTTGACCATCTGAGCAGCATAGGAGTCAATAATCTCAGAGTGCTTGTAGGAGCCGAAGGGCCAGATGGCGAACCCTTCCGTGTAACCCCCGCCCTGCAGCTGAGCCCCGGCGTTTATAATGACGACCTGCTTGACGGTCTCGACTTCCTGCTTGCGGAGATGAAGAAACGGGGACAGCATGCAATACTTTTCCTGAACAACAGCTGGGACTGGACTGGCGGCTATTCACAGTATCTTAACTGGAACGGCTACGGGCCGATACCGTATCCCAATGTTCCGCCTAACACATGGCCTCAGTTCATGGCCTTCTCTGGACAGTTCAACTCATGTGAACCNTGCATTAAGATGTTTGAAGATCATATCANGTACATCCTCGGCCGGACCAACAGGTACACCGGGGTGAAATATACAGAGGATCCCGTCATAATGACCTGGGAGATAGCCAATGAGCCGAGAGCCTTTTCTGATGCCAATATCCCGGCCATGGAGGCAATGATAAAGCGTGTTGCAGCTCTGCTGCAGGGTCTGGACAAGAACCACCTTGTTACGACAGGTACCGAAGGCAAGCATGGATGCGAGAAGTCAATCGAGTTATTTGAAAGGATCCATGCCGATCCGAATATCGATTACCTGGTGATGCATATCTGGCCAAAGAACTGGGGCTGGCTTGACGTAAAGGATATAAAAGGCACGCTGGCATCAAGCATTGAGAAAACCAACAAATATATGGATGAACATCTTGCGGTTGCCGAGCGCCTCAACAAACCTCTTGTGCTTGAAGAGTTCGGATTACCGCGTGATCTGCACGGATATACGCCTGAGGAATCAACCCTGTGCCGTGATGAATTCTATCGTAATGCCTTTGACAGGGTTACTGAAAATGTGGCCGCGATGGGGCATCTTGCAGGCTGTAATATCTGGGCTTACTCGGGCGAAGGAAGACCGGCAAAAGACAGGATTTACTGGCAGCCCGGCGATGACTATCTCGGTGACCCTCCGCAGGAGGAGCAGGGACTGAATTCGGTGTTTGACACTGATACTACAATTGAATTGATTGCCGGGTATAACCGGAAACTGAATGAACTTATGAAAAAATAAATCAGTCATGCAAAAATTAATCATGTTGACCGCAACATTTATCTTTCTTACAGGATGTCCGTCAGAACAGGTGAAAAAAACCGGTACTGCAGACCCTTTGGCCACGCCTGAGACAGTGAACCTGCTGGCAGGGATGAAAGCTGCGACATCGCAGGGGATCATGTTCGGACACCAGGATGACCTGGCTTACGGAAAAGGATGGGTATACCCTGATGGCGAATCAGATGTGAAAAGGGTGTGCGGAGATTATCCCGCTGTTTATGGTATGGACCTGGGGCATATCGAGCACCTGGCATCGGCCAACCTCGACACTGTACCCTTTGACAAGATGAAAATCCTTGCACGGGAGATTTACTCCCGCGGAGGAATTATCACTTTCAGCTGGCATGCCGATAACCCGCTCACGGGAGGCACAGCATGGGATATCTCCTCAGATAAGGCTGTAGCCTCTGTACTGCCAGGCGGCAAGAATAACGACAAATACAAACAGTGGCTCGATAATATAGCAGCTTACTTTACTTCGCTCACCGATGAGAATGGGGTTGCTATACCGGTTATCTTCCGGCCATACCATGAGCATACCGGGAGCTGGTTCTGGTGGGGGCAGAAGCTTTGCACAACTGAAGAATACATCGGATTGTGGCGGTTTACAGTCGAATACTTATGCAAAACAAAGAATGTACACAACGTACTCTTCGCCTACTCCAGCTCGGGTGACATATCAGATAAGGAACAATATCTCAATCGTTACCCGGGGGATGATTACATCGATCTTATCGGGTTTGACTATTACGAGATGCCCGATGCCGGGAATCAGTCTTTTATAAATAATGTAAGCAATGTACTAAACATCATCACCGGGGTTGCAGAGGAGCATGGCAAGCTGGCAGCGCTGACAGAGGCTGGTTATGAATCAATTCCGGATTCTGCCTGGTGGACAAGCACCCTGTGGCCGGCGATAAAAGATCATAAGATATCGTATGTTCTTGTCTGGCGTAATGCCCATAACATTCCAAATCATTTCTATGCACCGTATCCCGGGCAACTCAGTGCTGATGACTTTGTCAGATTTTATAAACTGCCCGGCACGTTGTTCCAGGCTGAGCTCACAAAGCTTGAGATCTATAAATAAGTCATTTTATCAAAGAAGGTTATATGGATAATTTTAAACTCCGCCTTGCGCAGCTGAATAATGCGCACGAAGAACTCATCACCCGGAGGAACAAAAAAATTGAACCCGGGAACGGTATTTTCTGGCGGTATGAGAATCCGATTTTGACAGGCGCCCACACGCCTCTGACATGGCGCTATGATCTGAATCCCGCCACTAACCCTCATCTTTTGGAGCGCTTTGGCATAAACGCCGCATTCAATGCCGGAGCCATGAAGATTAATGGCAAATACCTCCTTGTTGCCAGGGTCGAGGGCAACGACAGAAAGTCGTTCTTCGCCATAGCCGAAAGTCCAAACGGTGTAGACAATTTCCGCTTTTGGGATAATCCCATCACCATGCCTGAGACCGCTGATCCTGACATCAATGTCTATGACATGAGGCTCACGAAGCATGAGGATGGATGGATATATGGCGTTTTCTGCTCTGAGAGAAAAGACCCGAAGGCNCAGCCCGGTGACCTCTCGTCAGCTGTGGCTGCGGCAGGCATAGCACGCACGCACGACCTGGTTACATGGGAGCGCCTGCCTGATCTCATCTCGTCGAGCCAGCAACGCAATGTGGTGCTTCATCCTGAATTCATCAATGGCAAATATGCTCTTTACACCAGGCCACAGGACGGTTTCATCGATGCCGGCAGCGGCGGAGGAATAGGATGGGCGCTGACAGATGATATGACAAGGGCTGAGGTGAAGGCTGAAAAAGAGAAGATCATCAATTTCAGACATTACCATACAATCAAAGAGGTTAAGAACGGGGAGGGACCGCATCCCGTTAAAACATCGAAGGGATGGCTTCATCTCGCCCACGGTGTAAGAGGGTGCGCAGCAGGATTGCGCTATGTTCTTTATCTCTACATGACTGACCTCCGTGATCCTTCAATGGTTATTGCCGAACCGGGCGGTTACTTCATGGCGCCCGAGGACGAGGAGCGCATCGGNGATGTCTCAAATGTCCTCTTCTCCAACGGCTGGATAGTCGATGAGGANGGTACNGTATATATCTANTANGCATCGTCAGACAGTCGTATGCATGTTGCAGTGTCAACGATTGACAAACTGACGGATTACTGTCTTAACACACCTCCTGACGGTTTTCGCTCTGCGGAATCGGTAAAGGCAATAAATAAGATTATTGCCCGCAATAACGAATACCTGAAGAAATGACCCTGACACCGGAACATTTACCGGCAGAGATGAAGACCGATGCCCTGGAGGAGCTGAACCGGAACATCCTGCCTTTCTGGATAAAAAGGATGCCTGACGATAAAGAGGGCGGCTTTTACGGGAGGATTGACGGTAAAAATAATGTCATTGCAGGTGCACCCAAGGGTGCGATACTTAATGCCCGCATCCTCTGGAGCTTCTCTGCAGCTTATATCACCGTGAAGGATCCTATGTACCTGGAGATGGCCACAAGGGCAAGGAACTATATCTTCAGCCACTTCTTCGATGAGAAATTCGGAGGTACATACTGGTGCCTGAGGAGCAACGGTGAGCCGCTGGAGACAAAGAAACAGATATATTCACTGGCATTCTTTATCTATGCCCTAAGCTGGCATTATATGGCCACTGGTGACAGGGAATCGATTGAAAGGGCTGTCAGTCTCTTTAAGCTGATTGAGAAGCACAGTTTTGACCGTGGTCTGAACGGTTACCTTGAGGCCTTTGACCGTGAGTGGGGCGAGCTATCCGATCTGCGTCTGAGCGCAAAAGATGCCAATGAGAAGAAGACGATGAACACGCATCTTCATATCCTTGAGGCATATACCAGTCTGTACCGCATCTGGCCGGATGCAAAGCTGAAGAAACAGCTTCGTAACATGGTTCACATTTTTGCGGAAAAGATCGTTGACCCTGTGACCTCTCACCTGAACCTCTTCTTTGATGAGAACTGGAACTGCCGGTCGACCATAGTCTCTTACGGTCATGACATAGAAGCTTCGTGGCTCCTTTATGAGGCTGCCGCAGCGCTTGGCGAGGAAGACACGGTAAAGGACATCTCGCTGAGAATTGCGTCAGCAGCCATGGAAGGGCTGGCTGACGACGGCAGCTTGATTTATGAGAGGGATGATGCAATAAAGCATATCGACAGAGACCGTCACTGGTGGGTGCAGGCAGAGGCTGTGGTGGGGTTCATCAACGCGTGGGAGCTGAGCGGCGAAAGGAGCTGGCTTGATCGTGCGGTGAAGGCATTTAACTATATTAAAACGCACCTTGTCGACCCAGTGAACGGTGAGTGGTACTGGAGCATACGTGCCAACGGCATCGTCAATACATATGATGACAAGGCTGGGTTCTGGAAATGCCCCTATCATAATACGAGGATGTGCCTGGAGATTGTACAAAGGCTAAAGGAGAAAGGTTAAAGGTTAAAGTACGACTATTGCCTATTGCCTACTGCCTAATGCCTTCCTATTTCAATTTCGACTCTTTTTACTATCTTAGTAGACTAACAATTAATAACTAATGAAAGGAATTATACCATGCTTTATGGAATTATCATTTTCTTCGTTTTGCTTCTTTTCTTCTGGGGAATAAGAATTGTAAGGCCCACCCAGAGAGGCCTTATTGAGAGACTGGGCAAGTATCACAATTTTGCGAATCCGGGTTTTCACTGGATCCTGCCAGTCATTGACAAGATGTACCTTGTGAATGTGACCGAGCAGATGGTTGATGCTGAACCGCAGGAGATAATCACCAACGACAACCTGAACGCCAGCGTTGATGCCCAGGTTTATTTCCGGGTGAAGGCTGACGAGGATAGCGTGAAGGGTTCGATCTACAATGTTCAGAACTTCAAGTACCAGATTGTCAACCTTGCGCGCACTACACTGCGTAACATCATAGGTACGATGACGCTTAAGTCGGCCAACAGTGAGCGCGGGAAGATCAACGCTGAGCTTTACAATACATTACATACAGAGACCAGGGGCTGGGGTATTGAGATCGTCCGTACTGAGCTGAAGGAGATTGATCCGCCGAAGGATGTGCAGGAGACGATGAACAAGGTTGTGAAGGCTGAGAATGAGAAGATAGCAGCCATAGACATGGCTTCCGCCACTGAAACCGTTGCTGACGGTGTCAAGAGAGCGAAGATCAAAGAGGCTGAGGGCGGGAAGCAGTCGAGGATACTTCAGGCTGAAGGTGAAGCTGAGGCTATCAAACTGGTGAATGAGGCTGCCGAGAAATATTTTATCGGTAACGCACAGATATTAAGGAAGCTGCAGGCGCTGGAGACCTCATTGCAGGCCAACTCAAAGATCGTCGTTCCGACCGGTAGTGACCTGGTGAATGTGATCGGTGACATGGCAGGTATTGCCCCGTTACCGGGTAAAAAATAATTAATAGTAAATAATTATTATTTTTGCACCCAAAACGGCATGGTCGGTTGTCCGAGTGGCTAGGAATCGGTCTGCAAAACCGGGAACGGCGGTTCGAATCCGCCACCGACCTCAACAAAATCCTCTCCACGCAGTGGTGGAGGATTATTTTTTTAGCCCGACCTGAACTTATTAAAACCTTATTGTTATTCCCAATCCAAGTGCCATTGAGTTTTCTGGCATTAAATTAAACTTCTGCAAAGTAAGCTCAGCTTTAGCCTTTGTACCCGTTTTTCAGATATAGGGTATCCTGTGATTGTTGTGCATTGGCAAGCAATGATATAAAAATCAAAATTATAGCACTTATCAGTATCCTTTACATAGACTTATTTTTTCTCCTCAAAATCGCTGATTGTCAGGAAGGAGTACTGGTACTCCATAGGTAGTATCTTCGCATATTCTTCAACAGAGCAATCGTCGAGACAGGCGCTTATGATCTTCCGGCCAAGGGGCAGAAGATCAGGTTCAAGGAATGCCTGAAGTTCTTTCCGGAAGAAATTGCGCAGTATGATGGATCCTGCATCATAGCCCTCCTCACCGATTTCTGTCTGCCGGTAAACTTTCAGAAATCTTGTTGGTATACGGGATCCTTCAATCGTCAGGTAATTAAGTTCATAGCCGAGTAACGGACAGCGTGCAGGCTGGTACTGGTCATGTCTCAGCCTGGCATTGCCCCTGCGGGTAAGGTATTCGCGCATCAGAAGCTGTGGCTTAAATCCTACTTTCCATGCTCCTATATGCTGGTTTGGGGTCAACGTATAACGCACTCTTGGAGTATTGACAATCTGTTCAAGCAAAAGATTCGCGTGCCTCACCCGCTTACCTGTTGCAAAAGGCCAGTAGGAACCTGCGCCTTCACTCTCCATATCACCCCCGCTAGTAATACTGGGATTAGCATAACCCCTCGGGCTGACCAGACGCCAGAGCCAGGCCAGAGCCGGAGGAAGAATATGGAACAGTCCGGCGATGCCATATGACGGTTTTTCGGCAGTGCATGGCGGCATCCTTACACCGAAATTACGAACATCGACCGTTACAGGCCTGCTGATGACACCCGGCACGATATGCCTGGGCAGGACAACCCTCGGATTAGGACAGCGCTTTCCCGGGGCATCCTCCGTATGATTCCATATGAGCGCAGTGCAATCAGGCCTTGTGTCAATATTAAGGAAGAGCAGAGGCTCACCCGGATTGATTGTGATCTTCTCTAGAAAAGGGTCATCGCCATAACTGGTCACACCATCAACACGTATGAACCAGGCATTCTCAGCATCAGCAACAGTCAGCTTACCGTTAGCTTGCTGGTATGACGGGTGGCAGAGAGCCATATCATCTGTGACAGGATTAAATGAGCAGAACAGAGGAATTGATATCACCCTCCTCTCTCCGGTTAAAATATTTTGCCCGATCAATATCTGGCCGTTTGGTTCACGTACCAGGTTTTGTATCATCTCACTTTTTCCTCCACCACTTGCCCCTTCATGCATGAACGTGGTAATATTATCATACGGACTGACAACCTGCACGGTAGAGCAATGGGTTGTCAGCCAGCCTTCGGCCTCGCCTTTCGCCAGGAGCACACTGTAAAAGCCTTTCTTTGCGCTGGGGCCGGGGTAAAGATTATAGGAGAACATCTCATGAAGACCATCCAGCCTGTTGTGCACGACTATCTGTCTGCCATTAAAATGGGTGTGCCGGAAGGGCGGAGCAACATAAACGACTGATTCAACAGAAAATCCTGACGGCAGATCATCAACAGGCAGAATTTTCTGCAAGAGTGACAATCCGAATGCAAAAAAAGAGGCATTCAGCGGAGTGACTACAATGCCTCCTGCACCGACAGGGTAGTTGCCGGCAAAACAGAGGAAGATACCTATCTCCTGCTCCTTAAGCCATTCGAATGTCTCACTCCTGAGCTTACTGAACTCATAACCGTATTCATCCTCAAATCTCTTTTTGTCTGTCGGTTGGGAATCTCCGATTAACATCGTGTCAGGATCACGTCTGCGCATATATGGCTCAGTGTAGTTTGCCGACAGTCCGTTAGTAACGCGGTGCAGCTTAACTTCAGTAACCTCTCCTTTCCCGGGGATACTATACCTGACTTCATATGAGAGGTCATTTTTTGCTCCCATCGACTGCATTAAAATCTCCTCCGATGAATTGAAGAAGATCGCCCTGGGAGCCGAATTTATGAGCTCAATAACTTTCTCCGGCAGGTCCAGCCCTTTTTCCTTCGCGATTGTAACTGCCTCACATGCATTCATTTAGTTAAATATTTAATTACATTTAAGATGTTTATACCCTCAATGTCACAGATATTAAGCAATCCCATAAAATTACTTCCTTTTTCTGACGGAATTTCTCTATTTCATATTTTTATCCATATTT
>JGI24134J36421_10000106_pt1 | contig 22508 bp, 21 predicted proteins | sample BarGraNGADG00312_FD_36421 | JGI IMG/M metagenome (IMG submission 36421) | reverse complement strand
AGCTTCTGAGACTCGGGGTTGATCTCGGAAATCGTGGCGGGCAGGGTGGCGAACGGACCGTCGGTGACGGTCACGGACTCACCGATCGTGAAGTCGACCTTGATCTCCTGGAAGGCCTTGGCCTTGGCCTGCTCGGTCTTCGGCGCGAGGCTCGGAGCGAGCATCGAGAAGACCTCGTCCGTCATCAGCGGCACCGGCTGGTGGGTGTGGCCGACGAACCCGGTGACGCCCGGCGTGTGCCGGACGGCGCCCCACGACTCGTCCGTGAGATCCATCCGGACCAGCACGTAGCCGGGGATCCGGACGCGGCGCACGACCTTGCGCTGCGCGTTGCGCACCTCGATGACGTCTTCCATCGGCACCTCGACCTGGAAGATGTACTCCTCCATGTTGAGGCTCTGGATGCGGTTCTCAAGGTTGGCCTTCACGCGGTTCTCGTAACCGGCGTAGGAGTGGATGACGTACCACAGGCCCGGCTTCGTGCGGAGCTCGGTCTTGAACTCCTCGACCGGGTCGATCTCCGCCTCCTCGGGCGCGACGTCGGACTCGTCATCGGCTATGGCGACCTCAGCCTCAGCGACCGGCTCCGGCTCGCCCGGCGCGTCGACGTCGACCACCGCGTCGGCAACGTCCACTTCGGACGCGGCATCCACGGCGTCGTGCTCAGTCGACTCGAGCGACTTCTCTGACACGGTGCCAACCTGCTTTCTCATGACCGATGTGACCTTGCACGAACGGGCCGTCCGCCCCGCCCGCGACGAGCGACGTTCAGCCGCCGAACACCCAGAGGACGAGTCGTCCGATACCCACGTCGAGAATCGCGACGAACGCCATCACAGCCCCGACGAAGGCCAGCACCACACCCGTGTAGGTGATCAGCTCCTGGCGCGTCGGGCGCACCACCTTCTTGAGCTCCGCGACCACCTGGCGCACGAACAGCGCGAGGCGGCTCGACAGGCTCCGCTTCGCGGGACCCTTGCTGCGGGCCTTCTTCGCTCCCGTGGCGGCGGCGCGGCCGGCGCCGGACGCCGCAGCGGGTGCGGATTCGCTCACAGTCGTGTCCCTACTCGTGTGTGGTGATGTCGCGACGGCCCAGGTGACCGCCAGGCCGCCAGCATCACCGGGGATGCGACGTCCTCATGCGCAGGGCAGGAGGGACTCGAACCCACAACCGCCGGTTTTGGAGACCGGTGCGCTACCAATTGCGCCACTGCCCTTCGAAGATGACAACCGGTTCCGCTGAGCACAGGCTCTCGGGCGCAAAGCGCCCTGAGGGCATGACTCATCATGGCGGTCGTCAACCACCAGGGGTCGAGTGTACGTGGTCACGGCGCTCTGGTCGAACCCGGCTGCCGGCCCATCGCCGTCGGTCGATCCGGCCGACCGGGCGGTTGGAAACCACTGCACGTCACGTCGCCCGATCTGCCACGATGAGCGGGTGACCGACCGCCAAGAATCGCACCCCGCCCCCGCCCCCGCCCCCGTCTCGGCCCGCGTCTCGGCCCGCCTCGGTGCCATCGCGGAGTCGGCCACGCTCGCCGTGGACGCCAAGGCCAAGGCGCTGAAGGCCGCCGGCCGACCCGTCATCGGCTTCGGTGCCGGCGAGCCGGACTTCCCGACGCCGCAGTACATCGTCGACGCCGCGATCGCCGCCTGCTCGAACCCGGCNAACCACCACTACACGCCGGCGGCGGGCCTGCCCGTGCTGCGCGAGGCGATCGCCGCGAAGACGCTCCGTGACTCCGGCTACCAGGTCGCGCCCGGGCAAGTCCTGGTGACGAACGGCGGCAAGCAGGCGGTCTACCAGGCATTCGCGGCGATCGTGGACCCCGGCGACGAGGTGTTGCTCCCGACGCCGTACTGGACCACCTATCCCGAGGCGATCAGGCTCGCCGGCGGCGTCCCGGTCGAGGTCTTCGCGGGCGCCGATGCCGGCTACCTGGTGACCGTCGAACAGCTCGAGGCGGCGCGCACGGCGCGCACCAAGGCATTGCTCTTCTGCTCCCCGTCGAACCCCACCGGAGCCGTCTACTCCCCCGAGCAGACCCGCGTGATCGGGGAGTGGGCCCTCGAGCACGGGATCTGGGTGATCACAGACGAGATCTACGAGCACCTCACCTACGACGACGCCGTCTTCGCGCCGATCGTCGGACAGGTGCCCGAGCTCGCGGACACCACGATCGTCTTGAACGGAGTCGCGAAGACCTACGCGATGACCGGCTGGCGGGTCGGCTGGATGATCGGCCCCAACGACGTCATCAAGGCCGCGACGAACCTCCAGTCGCACCTGACCTCGAACGTCGCCAACGTCTCGCAGCGCGCCGCGCTCGCGGCAGTGACCGGGGACCTGTCCGCGGTGGCCGAGATGCGCGCGGCCTTCGACCGCCGACGTCGCACGATGGTGAAGATGCTGAACGAGATCGACGGGGTCACCTGCCCGGTGCCAACCGGCGCGTTCTACGCCTACCCGAGCGTCGAGGGAGTGCTCGGTCGGAACATCCGCGGCACGACGGTACGGACCTCCGCCGAGCTGGCGGCGCTGATCCTCGAGGCAGTCGAGGTGGCCGTCGTCCCGGGCGAGGCCTTCGGGCCGAGTGGATTCATCCGACTGTCCTACGCGCTCGGCGACAGCGACCTGGTGGAGGGCGTCACCCGGATCCAGACCCTGCTCGACGAAGCAGGGACGGGGCGGTGAGCGGCGGGCCAGCAGTGGTCGTTCGCGGTCTGCACAAGCACTACGGCGAAACGCGCGCGGTCGACGGGCTCGACCTCCAGGTCGAGCGCGGCGAGGTCTTCGCCGTCCTCGGCCCGAACGGCGCCGGAAAGACCACGACGGTCGAGATCCTTGAGGGCTACCGGCACCGCGACAGCGGTGAGGTGAGCGTCCTCGGCACCGACCCGGCGCGCGCCGACCGGCACTGGCGCACCCGCATCGGCATCGTGCTGCAGAACACCGGCGACCAGGCGGAGCTGACCGTCGCCGAGGTCGTCCAGCACTTCGCGGGGTACTACCCGTCTCCGCGCGACCCGGACGAGGTGATCGACGCCGTCGGACTCACCGAGAAGGCCCGGACCCGGATCCGGCAGCTCTCCGGCGGCCAGCGCCGTCGCCTCGACGTCGCGCTCGGCATCGTCGGCCGACCCGAGCTGCTCTTCCTCGACGAACCGACCACGGGGTTCGACCCCGAGGCGCGCCGCGCGTTCTGGAAGCTCATCCGCGGTCTCCGGAAGGACGGGACGACGATCCTGCTCACCACGCACTACCTCGACGAGGCCGAGAACCTGGCCGACCGGGTAGCGGTGATCCGCGACGGCCGCGTGCTGGCCCTCGACACGCCGGCCAACCTTGGTGGTCGCGCGGCCAGCCAGGCGGTCGTGCACTGGATCGAGGACGGGGCTCACCGGGAGACGGCGACCGACTCGCCGACAAAGGTCGTGAGCGAGCTGGCAACGCGGTTCGCGGACAGCGCGGGCGAGATCCCCGGGCTCGAGGTGCTCCGTCCGAGCCTGGAGGACGTCTACCTCTCGCTCATCGGAGAGCCTTCGCGCACCGGTGCCATCGAGGAGGACCTGGGATGAGCGACCTACCCAAGACGACGATGGCCACCGCCGCGCCGATGACGCTGCCCTCNACCCTGAGCCTCGGTCTCGCGCGCACCCGAGTCGAGCTCAAGCAGTTCTTCCGCGCGAAGGACTCGATGGTGTTCACCTTCTTGTTCCCGGTCATCATGCTGATGATCTTCTCGACGGTCTTCGCGAAACGGGCCGACATCGGACAGGGGGTGGTGGGCGGCCCGATCACCTTCGGCCAGTACTTCCTCCCCGGCATGGTCGCCACCGGCGTGATGCTCACCAGCTTCCAGTCGCTCGCCATCTCGATCCCGGTCGAGCGCGACGACGGTGCGCTGAAGAGGCTGCGTGGGACCCCGATGCCCTCGGCGGCGTACTTCCTGGGCAAGACCGGGCAGGTGCTGGTGGCGTCGGTGCTCCAGATCGCCCTGCTGCTGCTCGTTGCGCGGGTCCTGTTCGGGATCGACCTGCCTACCCGCCCGCAGGCCTGGTTGACCTTCTTGTGGGTGTTCCTCCTCGGCACGGCCTGCGGCTCCGTGCTCGGCGTCGCGTTCTCCTCGGTCCCGAGCTCNGGCCGCACCGCGAGCGCCGTCGTCGTGCCGATCGTGCTCGTCCTGCAGTTCATCTCGGGCGTGTACTTCATGTACAGCGACCTGCCCACCTGGCTGCAGCGGGTCGCCGAGATCTTCCCGCTCAANTGGATGGCCCAGGGCATGCGGTCGGTGTTCTTCCCGGACGCGTTCAAGGCGATCGAGGTGCGCGACTCCTGGGAGCACCCGCTGACCGCGATGATGCTCGGAGGCTGGCTCGTGCTCGGGCTGGTCGTCGGGATCCGCACCTTCCGCTGGATGCGGCGCGGGGACGGCTGAGCCGGACCGGACTGGCATTCCAGCTCCCCGCGGCCGCGGGTGACCGACCGCGTGCCCGGTTGAGCTGCGCGGTGCGGCGCTGCTGACAGACTGCACCCGTGCGCGATCTCGTCTTGCTGCCGAAGGCGCACCTCCACCTGCACTTCACCGGGTCGATGCGGCTCGGCACCCTGGCCGACCTCGCCGCCAAGCACGGCATCCGGTTGCCACCCGCCCTGGTGGACGGGCTGGCGCTCCGCGTCCCGGCCGACGAGCGCGGCTGGTTCCGATTCCAGCGCCTGTACGACGCCGCCCGAGCCTGCGTGCGCGACGAGGAGGACATGCGCCGGATCGTCCTGGAGGCCGCCGAGGACGACGCCGCGGAGGGGTCGCGCCGGCTCGAGATCCAGGTGGATCCGACCTCGTACGCACCGTTCGTCGGCGGCATCACGCCGGCGATCGAGATCGTCCTCGACGCGGCCTGGCAGGCAAGTCGCTCGACCGGCACCCAGGTCGGCGTCATCGTCGCGTCCTCGCGGGTCCGACACCCGCTCGAGGCGCGGACCCTGGCCCGTCTCGCAGCGCGGTATGCCGGCGACGGCGTCGGCGAGGTGGTGGGCTTCGGCCTCAGCAACGACGAGCGCCGCGGCGTCACCGCGGCGTTTGCCCCCGCCTTCCGGATCGCCCGAGACGCCGGGCTCGCCGCGGTGCCGCACGGCGGCGAGCTGCTCGGCGCCGACCACCTGCGGGTCGTGATCGACGAGTTGCGGCCGGACCGGATCGGTCACGGCGTGCGCGCCGCCGAGGACCCGCGGGTGCTGGAACTCCTGGTGGACCGGGAGATCGCCCTGGAGGTGTGCCCAGCCTCCAACGTCTCCCTCGGCATCTACCGCGACAACGCGGACGTGCCGCTGCGCGCCCTCTTGGCGGCCGGGGCGCGGATCGCTCTCGGCGCCGACGACCCGCTGGTGTTCGGGTCCCGCCTCGTCGCCCAGTACGAGGCGGCCAGGACCGTGCACGGTCTCGACGACGCCGCGCTCGCGGGCCTGGCCCACGCTTCGGTCCGGGCGAGCCGCGCCTCGGCGTCGTCGCGGGCGGCGTGGCTCGGCGAGATCGATGGGTGGCTCGCGAGCGGGTAGGGCGGCATCGCCCCGCTGCCGGGAACCACCATCGCCTCGGGAGCCGAAGCGGCAGACCGCGGGTTGCAGCGCGCGACCCACGCCTTCGTGTCCGTGACCCGGACGGCCGGGTCCGGCGACGACGGGATCACCACGGTCGGGGTGCCCTACCTGAGCATCGCGGTGTACCTGGTGCTAGCCGGTTTGGCCGGGGTGGTTGCCGCAATCGGTCCGGCGCGGAGGGCGTCCAGGATCGACATCCTCAAGGCGATCGCGACGGAGTAGCCGTCAGTCGCCGAGGGTGCAACCCACGAGAAGGGGTTCCGGGACAAGTTCGATACCGAACGCGTCCCGGACCCCTTCTCGCACGTCACGGGCGAGCGCGAGCACGTCCGAGCTCGTCGCACCGCCTCGGTTGGTGATCGCGAGCGGGTGCTTGGTCGACAGCGCCGCGGGTCCGGGCAGTCCATGCCCGCGCTCGAAGCCGGCGTGCTCGATCAGCCAGGCAGCACTCGTCTTCGTCAGGCCGTCTCCGGCCGCAAACCGAGGCGCGTCATCCGGCAGTCGTGCCGTGTCGGCGTCGGTGAGGACCGGATTGGTGAAGAACGAGCCGACGCTCCAGGTGTCGTGGTCGGCCGGGTCGAGCACCATCCCCTTGGCGGCGCGGAGCGCGAGCACCGCGGCACGCACCTCCTCAATCGGCGCCCGCTCCCCCACCGCGACGCCCAAGGCCCGAGCCAGCTCGGGGTAGGCGACGGGCGCGGAGAGGTCACCGGTACGGAGCTGGAAGGTCACGTCGAGCACGACGAAGCGCGGTGTCGGTGCGAACGCGCTCGGTCCGCCGTCAGCGCCCCGCAGCGAGCGCTTGAGCACCGAGTCGCGGTAGGAGAACTGCAGGTCCACCAGCGCCATCGTGTGGGTGCGGGACGCCTGGCGATCCCAGGTGCGCACCGTCGCGATCGTTTGTGCGACGTCCTGGCCGTAGGCGCCGACGTTCTGCACCGGTGTCGCGCCGGTCGAGCCGGGAATGCCGGAGAGCGCCTCGACCCCCAGCCAGTGTTCGGCGACGGCACGCGCGACGACGTCGTCCCACCGCGTTCCGGCGGTCGCGGTGAGGCTCGTGCCGGCGCAGGCCGAGGCATCGGGGACGGTCACCTCGGTGCGCAGGTCCCGCACGACGACGCCCGGGAAGCCCGCGTCGCCGGCCACCACGTTCGAGCCGCCGCCCAGGACGAGCAGGGGGTCGCCCGCGGCGTCCGTCTCGCGGACCGCGGCGATGAGGTCCTCTTCGGTGGTCGTCTCGACCAAGCGACCGACCGGGCCACCGATGCGCAGCGTGGTGAGCTCGGCGAGGGTCGTCACTCGCTCAGGGTAGCCGCGGTCGGCGCGGTGGCGCCGAGAGGTGCGGCGGAACGCACCACGAGCAACCCGAGCACCACGGGCACCGCGATCGCGAGCAGCGCATGCCGGTAACCGACGTGCGCGGCCAGGAAACCGAGCAGCGGCGGACCCGCGAGGAACGCCGAGTAGCCGATCGTGGCGACGACGCTGATCCGCAGCGGCGCGCGGACAGGTTCGTCGCTCGCGGCGCTCATCCCGACCGGGAAGCCCAGCGCGGCGCCGGCACCCCAGAGGGTCACGCCGACCAGGGCGAGCGGGAGGTTCGGCGCGAGCCCGAAGACGAGCAGGCCAACCAGCGCCAGGCCGCCGACCAGGCGCAGGACGACGATCCGCCCGTACCGGTCCAGGAGTCCCGTGCCCGCCAGGCGCATCCCGGTCATCGCGGTGACGAAGAGCCCGAAGCTGAGCGCACCGACCTCCTCGTGGGTGCGGAAGCCGTCCACGACGGCGATGCTCAACCAGTCGTTCGCGGCACCCTCGGTGACCGCAGCGGCGAACACCAGCACGCCCACCAGCAGGGTGCGCGACTCCCGCCACGCACCGAGTGCGCGTCGTCCCTGCGCCCGCGCCGTGCCCGACGCCCGCGTGCCGGTGACGTCCAGCCCGGCGTCGGGCAGGAACGACCGCACCGCGAGCAGAGCCGCCACCAGAGTGATGCTCGCCGCGATGGCCAGGTGGACGGCGAACGGCAGGTGTGCGCGGGCCGCGAGTGCCCCGGTCCCGGCGCCTGCCATCGTCCCGAACGAGAAGCCCGCATGGAACCGCGGCATGAGGGACCGACCGCGGAGGCGCTCGACGACGCCGCCCTCGAGGTTCATCGCGGCGTCCCAGACGCCGCTGCCGATGCCGGTGAGCACGAGCCCGACGACGAGCACCGCGACCGAGGGCAGGGCGATGCCGGCCGCGATCACGGCGACACCGACCGCGTAGGTGCTCGCGAAGGTCTGGAGCGCACGTCGCGCACCGAGGCGCTCGACCACGAGCCCACTGAGCGGAAGACCGACCAACGCCCCGACCGCCGCAGCGAGCAGCACCAGTCCGAGGCGATCGGCAGTGAGGTGCAGGGCGTCTCGAGCGGCCGGGATCCGGGAGGCCCAGTTCGCGAACATGAAGCCGTTGGCCGCGAACACCGCGACCACCGCCCAGATGGCCCGCCGGAGGACCACGGGCGACGGCTTCGGCGCCGAGCCCGCTGAGCCCGCTTCGTTCACGCCTTCGCCACCAACGGTCGCCGCACGTTGCCTGCGAGAGTGAAGCTCAGGATCATCGCGCAACAGATGAGCAGCAGTGCGTGCCGCGCGCCGGTGTAGTCGGCCAGGTAGCCGATCAGCGGCGGACCGGTCAGGCCAGCGATCGAGGAGAAGGACGCGACGGCGGCGATCCGAGCCGGAGCNNGCCGCGGCTCGTCCGAAGCGGCGGAGAACCCGATCGGGATGGCCAGCGCGGCACCGAAGCCCCACGCGACCAGGCCGACTGCCGCCGTCGGGAACGTCGGTGCGAGTGAGAACGCCGTCAGGCCGACGACGACGGACACGGCCGAGGCACGCAGCGCGACCACCCGCCCGAACCGGTCAACCAGTCGGGGCCCGAGCATCCGCACCGTGACCATCGCCGCGATGAAGACGAAGTACATCTGATCGCCGACGGTCTCGNTCCGGTGGAAACCGTCGACCACCGCAATCGCGATCCACGCACTCGCGGCGCCCTCCGAGAGCGCCGAGGCCAGGATCACCACGCCGATCAGCACAGTCCGACGCTCGCGCCACGCGGTTGCGGCGCGCCGGATCGCGGTCAGCGGCCCACCGGGCTCTTGCTCGCCGACGTGTGCGTGGCCGTCGAAGACGGCGAACGGAATGGCCACCAAGCGCACGACGAGCGCCACGGCACCCAACCCGGCGAGCTGCCAGAAGGGCGACACGTGATGCGCAGCGAGGACCGCGCTGATCAACGCGCCGAGGCCCGCGCCGATCGAGAAGGCCGCGTGGAACTGCGGCATGGTGGTTCGGCCGCGGTGCTGCTCGACCACCGAACCCTCGGCGTTCATCGAGACGTTGAGGTAGGCGAACGACAGCCCGTTGAACGCGATGCCCAGACCGACCAGCCAGCTGAGCCCGAGCGCGGAGCCGGTGCCGATCATCAGGAACGCGCCGGTCGCCGCGTAGGACGCGACGCTGAGCACCCGCCGGGTCCCGACGCGCGCGATCACCGGTCCGGCTGTGAGCAGAGCGGCGAGCGAGCCGAGGGCGCCGAACATCAGCAAGCGACCGAGCTGGCCCTCGGTGATCGAGAGCTCGCCGCGGATCGATGGCAAGCGGGTCAGCCAGCCGGCGAACAGCACACCGGCGGTCCCGAAGAGCGCGAGGATGCCCCAGCGCGCGCGAGAGAGCCGCGGGTCGACCGGACCTGCCACGGTTGCGCGTGTCGTCGTCGTCATCTCAGGCCGGCACCTTGCAGTCGGCCGCGATCTCCACCAAGTGTCCTGACGGAATCCGCTCGGGCACGGCCTCCGCGGCACCGCCTCGCAACGCCGGCTCGGCCCGTCGGACCGTGCCGGAGACGGCCACGCTCACGACCATGGCGACGCAGATGAGCAAGAGCGCGTGCCGAGCACCGATCTGTTGCACGACGAGCCCGAGCAGCGGCGGCGCGCTCAGCGAGGCCATCGACGAGAACGAGGAGACCACCGAGACCCGCGCGGCAGCGCGCGCCGGCTCCTCGGAGGCGGCCGAGATCCCGATCGGGACCGCGAGAGCGGCGCCGAGGCCCCAGGCCATCACGCCGATCCCCGCGAGAGAGAGCGACGGCATCAATCCGAAGGCGAGCAGACCCCCGAGCGAGACCAGCCCCGAGGTGCGCAGCACCGCCACCCGGCCGAAGCGGTCGATCAGCCGGGTACCGAGCATCCGGACCAGCGTCATCGAACCGACGAAGACCGCGAACATGACGCCGCCGACCGCCTCGGCCCGGTGGAAGCCGTCGACCACGGCAATTGCTAGCCAGTTGTTCGCCGCGCCCTCGGAGAGCGCAGCAGACAGGATGACGACGCCGATCAACACAGTCCGGCGCTCGCGCCAGGCGCTGAGCGCCGAGCGGATCCCGCTACCCCGGCTGGTCCGCGCCGCTTGCACGTCTTGCCACGCGACACCCGAGGACGCCGCGCCGCCGGTGGCACCGGCGTCGGCCGCGTCCCACGCAGTCGGCGACCGTACGCCGCTCTCGATGATGACGTGCGGGATCGCGTACAACCTGATCGCCAGGCCGACCACGGCCACCGCCGTGAACTGGGCGAACGGCGTCACCTGGAGCGCCGCCATGGCCGCCCCGAACAACGAGCCGAGCACGGCCCCGATCGAGAAGCCGGCGTGGAACTGCGGCATGATCGCGCGACCGACGCGCCGTTCGACCGCAGCGGTCTCGATGTTGAGCGGGATGCTGCCGAGAGCGGCGGACGAGCCGGTCAGGAAGACGCCGAGCGCGACGAGTGCGACCGACGGGATCGCGGTGCCGAGGCCGATCAGCACAAAGGCGATCGCGAGGCCGACAGCCGAGACCGTCATCGTGAGCCGCCCGCCGAACCGGGTCACCAGGTAGCCCGAGACCGTTACCGTCAGGAGCGAACCGAGCGCCCCGACGATCAGGAGGGAACCAAGCCCGGCGGGGCTGAGGCCGAGCAGTCCGCGCACTGACGGGAGACGGGCGAGCCAGCTCGAGGACGTCACGCCGAGCAGTCCGAACATCACCATCAGGAGCCACCGCGCGCGCGTCACATCGACCTCGGTCGGCGTGGTCACGGTGCGCTGCTGGCTCACGGTGAACTCACTACTCCTGCAGGCCCGAGAACGGATTNGTGGTCGCACGCGAAAGGCGAGGCGCCATCGCACCTCGGAGCGCCGGAGCTCGGGATCGAATCGATTCGATCGCGCACCGCCAGTCTGCCGGTACGCTGGCACCGGCGTCAATCCGATTGGCGCGGCCAGACCGCAGATGGAGGGTGAGATGTCGCTGCGCCGACCAACACTCGCCGACGTCGCCGCCAGGGCAGGAGTGTCCGTCTCCACCGCGTCCCTTGCGTTCTCGGGCGCTGGGCCGATCGCCGACGACACGAGGACCCGGATCCGCGGCGCGGCCGAAGAGCTCGGGTATTCCGGGCCGAGCCCCTTGGGCCGTTCGCTCCGTAGCGGGCGTTCCGGGATCGTGGGTGTGGTCCTGGGAGACCGCCTGCGGCGCGGCTTCCGTGACCCGGTGGCCGTCCAGGTGCTCGACGGCCTGGTACGCACGCTGAGTGAACTTGGCCTGGGGGTGCTGCTCGTTCCCTCCGGCTCCGACGACGACGCGCTCGTCACGATGAGCCCGCTGATCGAGACCGCCGCGATGGACGTCGCGATCCTGCTCTGGGGCGTCATCGACGGCGACCCCACCCTTGAGTCGCTGCAGCGCCGGGGCGTGCCGGTGCTGGCGGTCGAGGGCCCCGAGGTCGAAGGCGTGCCGCTCATCGCGATCGACGACCGTCGCGGCACCACGGAGCTCGTCAACTACCTCAAGACCCTGGGCCACGAGCGCTTCGCCATGGTGACCCTGCCGTACAGCAGCAACCGGCGTACGCGCGCACACGAGCTACCAGCGATCGAAGAGCTCGAGCTCGTCCCGACCCGGCACCGCTACCTCGGGATGCTCGACGCGGGCATCACCCCGATGGCGATCATCGAGTCCGCCGGCTCCCTGGTCGAGGAGGGGCAGGCCGCCGCCCGGCTGCTGCTGCAGGGCAAGGACCGCCCGACGGCGATCGTCGCCCAGTCCGATCTGCTCGCCTCGGGCGTGGTGCTCGCGGCGCGCGAGCTCGGGCTGCGCGTGCCGGAAGACGTCTCGGTGGCCGGTTTCGACGGTATCGAGGTGCCCTGGCTAGCGCCGGATCTCCTCACCACGATCTGCCAGCCGCTGGCCGAGAAGGGCGCGGCGATCGGCCGCGCAGTGAAGCAGATCCTCGAGGGCACGCAGCCAACGAGCCTGATGATGCCCGTCACGCTCCGAGCGGGCACGACGACCGGGCCGCCACCGGCCTGAGCCGGGAGCTCCGGAGCCGCGCGTGACCGCTCAGTCGAGCCGCGCCACCGTTCGCTCAGTCGAGCCGGACGACAGCCTGGGACCGGCCCAGCACCTTGACGCCGTCGAAGACGACCGTGAGGTCGATCCGCGCCGTCCCTGCATCCGGGTCGAGCGCGCCGACCACGCCGGTCACCTCGATCAGGGCCTCCCCCGGGTTCGGAACCGGGACCGGGCGGGTGAAGCGCACGCCGTAGTCGATGACGGCGGCGGGGTCGCAAGCCCAGTCCGCGACGAGGTTGACCGCGGCACCCATGGTGAACATGCCATGCGCGATCACGCCCGGCAGTCCGACGCCCTGGGCGAAGACGTCGTTGTAGTGGATCGGGTTGAAGTCACCGCTCGCACCGGCGTAGCGCACCAGCGTGCCGCGCTCGACGGCGATGGTGCGGCGGCCTATCTCCTGGCCGACCTCGAGGGCCGGCGAGCACGGGGCGCGCGACAGTCATGCGCCCTCCCCGCGGACCGCGAGGGTGGAGGTGACGGTGGCGACCGGGGCGCCGGCGTCGTCGGCGATCTCGGCGCGGGTGGTGACCATCGCGAGACCGGCGCGCTCAACGACCGAGTCGACGTGCAGCACGGTCACCAGGCGGTCCCCGGCGTGGATCGGGCGGTGGTGGACGAAACGCTCGTCGGCGTGGACCACGCGGGTGAAGTCGATGCCGGCCGCCGGGTCCTCGATCAGCTGCGCCTCAGCGCGCTGTGCGACAACGACGGCGAAGGTCGGCGGGGCGATGACGTCCGGGTAGCCNAGCGCCCGCGCGGCCGCGACGTCGGCGTGCGCCGGATGGGTCGCGCCGACCGCAGCGGCGAACTCCCGGATCTTCTCCCGCCCGACCTCATAGGCCGTATTGGGCGGGTACTCCCGTCCGGCGTACTCGGCGTTGATCGGCACGNGGCGTTCGGCCGTTGCGTCAGCGGGTCTCGCGGTGCGCGGTGTGCTTGCCGCAACGCGGGCAGAACTTCGCCAGCTCGAGACGATCCGGGTCGTTGCGGCGGTTCTTCTTCGTGATGTAGTTCCGCTCCTTGCAGTCCACGCAGGCAAGCGTGATCTTCGGGCGGACGTCTGCGGTCCTGCTGGCCACGATTACTCACCTCTCGTGCCGCTTGCGTGGCACTTGCTTCTCTGCACACGCCGCCGGCCGGCGCGTGGTCCTGTTCCTTGGTGGTAGCGGGGGCGGGACTCGAACCCGCGACACCACGATTATGAGCCGTGTGCTCTAACCACCTGAGCTACCCCGCCAAATCGGGACCAGGCAGACGATCAGCCGCAGGATCACGACCTTCGTCGACCAGGCACCGACAGAGCCCCGAAAGGGAATCGAACCCTTGACCTTCTCCTTACCATGGAGACGCTCTGCCGACTGAGCTATCGGGGCAGCGCCGACCAGGCTACACGGCTCCCGCGTCGGGCGGGAAATCGCGCCAGGCCGCCGCGGACGGCCGCCGAGACGCCGACGGGGCGCCCGGTGCGGGCGCCCCGTCGAGGTGGTGGCAGGTGCAGGATTCGAACCTGCGAAGCGTGACGCGGCTGATTTACAGTCAGCTCCCTTTGGCCGCTCGGGCAACCTGCCGGGTGCCGCGCGTCGTCCGTCGACGAGCACGCGAGCGAGGACACACTACAAGGTCGCGGGACCGCGCGGGAAATCGAATCGGCACGGTTGACGGCGACATCGAGCACCCGCCGGACGCCCGCAGCCGGGCGGACTACCGTGGGGCGTAGCACGCCGTGAGCAGAGCCGAAGGAGCGCAGCAATGGCCAGCGAGTCCTCGTTCGACGTAGTGAGCAAGGTCGACCACCAAGAGGTGGACAACGCGCTCAACCAGGCCGCCAAGGAGGTCGGGCAGCGCTATGACTTCAAGAATATCGGGGCGTCGATCGCGTGGAGCGGCGAGAAGGTCGTGATGACCGCCAACTCCGAGGAGCGCGTGAAGGCGGTGCTCGACGTCTTCGAGATGAAGCTGGTCAAGCGCGGCATCTCGCTCAAGGCCCTCGACACCGGCGAGCCGAAGGCCGCCGGCAAGGAGTTCCGGCTCGAGGCCGAGATCAAGCAGGGCCTGAGCAGCGAGAACGCGAAGAAGGTCGCCAAGATCATTCGCGAGGAGGGCCCGAAGGGGGTCAAGCCGCTGATCCAGGGCGACGAGCTGCGGGTGACCGCCAAGAGCCGCGACGACCTCCAAGAGGTCATCGCACTGCTCAAGGGCGCCGACCTCGACGTCGCGCTCCAGTTCACCAACTACCGCTAGGCCGAGAAGCCCTACGGGAGGCGCTGACCGGCCATCTTCTCGAGCCGGTCGACCCGGTTGGCCATCGGCGGGTGGGTGGCAAAGAGGGTCGCCATGCCGCCGCCGCGGAACGGGTTCGCGATCATCAGGTGCGAGACGTCGATCAGCTCGCGGGCAGGCGGGAGCGGCGCCGCACGGGTGCCGGCGTCGAGCTTGCGCAAGGCGCTGGCGAGCGCCAGCGGGTCACCGGTGAGCTTGGAGCCGTCCTCGTCGGCGTCGTACTCGCGGGTCCGGCTGATCGCGAGCTGGATCACCGTGGCCGCCAGCGGGGCAAGGAAGACCATCGCGAGCGCCGCGATCGGGTTGGTGGAGCGCTGACGGTCCCCGCCCCCGAAGAACATCAGGAACTGGGCGATCGCGGTGATCATCCCGGCGATCGCCGCGGCGACCGACGAGGTCAGGATGTCCCGGTTGTACACGTGCATGAGCTCGTGGCCGAGCACCCCTCGGAGCTCACGCTCGTCGAGGAGCTGCAGGATGCCGTCCGTGCAGCAGACCGCCGCGTGGCGCGGATCGCGCCCCGTCGCAAAAGCGTTCGGAGCGGCCGTCGGAGAGACATACAGGCTCGGCATCGGCTGCCGCGCCGCGGTCGAGAGCTCGCGGACGATCCGATACATCCCCGGCTGCTCCAGCTCCGACACCGGCCGCGCGCGCATCGCGCGGATCGCGATGTTCGCCGAGTTCCAGTAGCCGTACGCGGTGCCGATCAGGCCTAGGCAGGCGAACAGCCAGATGAGCCTGCCACCATTGACGACCGCCCCCAGCGAGAGCATGACGACCCAGAGGAAGGCGAACAGACCCACGGTCTTCAGCCCGTTGAAATGCTGATGGCCCATCTGAGACCGCTCCTTCCATCGCCGACGCCGCGCCGTCGTCGGACACTACGGCGCGTCGCTCGATCCCGCATCAGGATCAACGCTCGGCAGGCGTCGGCGGTTCCCGCTGGAGGACGTCATCTCACCGGCCGAGCGGCCGCCCGAGGGAGATGGCGACCATCTCCTCACGGGGCACGACCTTGATGCGCTCGCGAGCCTCGGCCGCGCCGAGCTCCCGCTCATAGGTGTCGAGCAGCTCCCAGCCGCTCCAGGTCAGGTAGGTGAGACCCGCGTGCTCGAGGCGTGCGAGGACGTCGGCGGGGTCCCCGTGCGGCGCGGGGGCCAGCGACGCTGCGTCCTCCACCAGGTGGCGGATGGTCTCGGTCGCGTCCGACTTCGTATGCCCGATCAGTCCGACCGGNCCTCGCTTGATCCAGCCCGTCGCGTACAGGCCCGGGAGGTGCGCGCCGNCGGCAGCCACCACGCGGCCCTCCTCGTTCGGGATCACCCCGGCGACGCCGTCGAACGGGACCCCCGGTACCGGCGAGCCGAAGTAGCCGACCGCGCGGTAGACCGCCTGGACCTCGACCTCGTGGAACTCGCCCGTCCCGATCACGGTGCCGTCGCCGGTTAGCTTGGTCCGCTCGGTGCGGAAACCGGTGACCCGGTCGGTGCCGAGCACCGCGGCCGGCTGGTGCAGGAAGTGCAGGTGGATGCGCCGCGACGCGCTCAGCTCGGAGGGATCGCGCAAGGTCCAGTCGGTCAGCGTCGTGACGACCTGCTTGGTCTGGTTCGAGGATTGGATCGCAGCCATCGAGCCCTCGTCGAAGTCGAAGTCCTCGGGGTACACGACGACGTCGACGTCGGGCATGCGACCGAGCTCGCGCAGCTCGAGCGGCGTGAACTTCACCTGTGCCGGACCGCGCCGGCCGAACAGGTGCACGTCGGTGACCGGGTTGGTGACCAGCCGCTCGAAGACGTTCGCCGGGATCTCGGTCGAGGCCAGGTCCTTCGGGCGCTTCGTCAGCATCCGGGCCACGTCGAGGGCCACGTTCCCGACGCCGACGACGGCGACGTGCCGCGCCTCGAGCGGCCAGGTGCGGGGCACATCCGGGTGCCCGTCGTACCAGGACACGAAGTCCGCGGCACCGTAGGAACCGGGCAGCTCAATGCCCGGGATGTCCAGGCTCGCGGCCCGGATCGACCCGGTCGCGAAGATCACCGCGTCGTAGAACTCCCGCAGCTCCGCGACGGTCAGACCGGTGCCGACGTCGACGTTCGAGATGAGACGGATATCGCCGCGTTCGAGGATCTTCTGTAGCGCCGCGATGATCTGCTTGATCCGCGGATGATCAGGCGCAACACCGTACCTGACCAGGCCAAACGGGGCCGGCAGCCGCTCGATCAGGTCGATGCTCACGTCGAGGCCGGACTTGCTCAGGATGTCCGCGGCGTAGATGCCCGCCGGTCCCGCGCCGACGATTCCCACGCGCAGTGGACGGGAGGTGGTCACGGCAGTTCTTGCCCTTCAGACGGTGGACACGAGCGGGGATCGGCGCGACGGCCGACACAGACGGTCTCGGAGTATACGTCGACCGACGGCGACAGCCACTGCCGAGACGCCGACGGCGTCCGAAAGCGCTCGTCCCGGCGACCCGGCGGGCGTAGTTTCTCGTCGTGACCTCTCCCCCCGCGCCCCCTCCCGCCCAGGGGACGATGCGCGGGGCGCCTAGCGCTACCGCCCTCGGCAACCGAACCGGGCTTCTGCTCGGGATCGGGGCCTACCTGCTCTGGGGCTTCCTCCCGCTCTACTTCCCGCTGATGCGTCCCGCCGGGGCGGTCGAGATCGTGGCGCACCGGGTCGTGTGGTCGCTCCTCTTCTGTGCCGCGGTGATCGCGATCACCGGCCAGGTGGGCGCGTTGCGGGTCGCGATCCGGTCGCGGCGCTCCTTGGCCCTGCTGAGCATCGCCGCGGTCCTGATCGGGGTGAACTGGCTGACCTATGTGTTCGCGGTGCTCGCCGATCACGTGATCGAGGCGTCGCTCGGCTACTTCATCAACCCGCTCGTCACCGTGCTGCTCGCCGTCTTCTTCCTGCGCGAACGCCTGCGCCCGCTGCAGTGGTGGGCGCTCGGCTCGGGCACGGTCGCGGTCGTCGTCATCACCGTCGGGTACGGGCGGCTGCCGTGGATCTCCCTCGTGCTCGCGTTCTCCTTCGGCCTGTACGGCCTGGTGAAGAACCGGGTCGGCCGGCGGGTCAATGCGCTCACCGGGCTGACCATCGAGACGGCGGTCCTCGCGCCGCTCGCCCTCTGCTTCCTGGTCTGGTTGCAGCACGACGGCACCGGGAGCTTCACCAGTCACGGTCCGGGCCACGCCCTGCTGCTCGCCGGTGCGGGCGTGGTGACCGCGCTACCTCTGGTCATGTTCGCCGGAGCCGCCCGCCGACTGCCGCTCAGCATCATCGGACTGCTGCAGTACCTCGCACCGACCCTGCAGTTCCTCGTCGGTCTCCTCGTGTTCCGCGAAGACATGCCGGCCGCGCGCTGGTGGGGGTTCGGCCTGGTCTGGATCGCGCTCGTCATCCTCACTGTGGACGGGCTCCGGTCGCACCGGTCAGCGAGCCCCGCGCCGCTCCGGCGCGCGCAGGCTCGCGTACCGCCGGACTAGCTGGTGACGACGGCGACGAGGAACCCGTCGTAGCCCTTGCGGCCCACCGTCTGCACCACCGTCGCGGAGACCCGGGCCTCGTGCGCCGCCTCCTCGATGACCGCCCGCGAACCGGCGGCGCCCGGGTCGTCGGACGGCGCGGCGATTGCCCCGTTGCGGACCACATTGTCGACGACGATGACCGCGCCGACGCGGCTGTGGCGCAGTGCGGCGCGGAAGTAGCCGACGTTGCCGGCCTTGTCGGCGTCGATGAACGTGAGGTCGAACGGATCCTCGCCGTCGAGGCCCGCGATCAGGTCCGCCGCCGCACCGACCCGGATGTCGACCTTGGGCCCGATGCCGGCGGCGTCGAGATTCGCGCGCGCGACCGCGGCGTGGTGCGGGTCGAACTCGAACGTGATCAGGCGCCCGTCGTCGGGCAGGGCGCGCGCGAGCCAGATCGCGGAGTAGCCGCCGAGGGTGCCGAACTCGAGCACCCGGCGCGCGCGGACCAGGAGCGCGTACGTCTCGAGGAGCTTCCCTTGCGTCGGCGACACGGCGATGTCGGGCAGGCCCGCGGCTCGGGTGGCCGCGAGCGCGCCTGCCGTCGCGTCGTCGTCCGGGATCAGGTGACTCTCGAGGTAGTCGTCGACGGCGGTCCAGGTCGGGCTGATCATCCTGGCACCGTACTCAGCGCGACTCCGGCGTGGAAGACCGCGTCCGCCATCCGACCGGGAAGGCCAGGACCGCTATCCGGCGCGGGCCACCAACGCATCGGCGAACGACACGAGCGCGTCCTTCACGTTTCCCTGCGGCAGGCCCGCGATCGCGGCGATCGCCTGGTCGCCCCACAACCGGGCCCTCTGACTGGTCTCGTCGACGACGCTGTGGTGCCGCAGGGCAGACACCGCCTCGGCCAGCGCCGCGTCGCTCGTGAGGTCCCCGTCGATGGCAGCGAGCAGCTCCGCGTCCTCGGCGCCGCTCCCGGACGCGACCCGCTCGCGCAGCAGCAGGACCGGCATCGTCGCGACACCCTCGCGCAGGTCGGTGCCAGGCGTCTTGCCCGTCACCTCCGCGTCGGATCGGACGTCGATCACATCGTCGGCAAGCTGGAACGCGACACCGGCGAGCTCGCCGTAGTTCGTCACCCGTTGGACGATGGGCGGCTCGCAGCCGGCGAACATCGCGCCGAATCGGGCCGCGGTCGCGATCAGGGAGCCCGTCTTGTCGGCGAGCACCTGCAGATAGTGCTCGATGGCGTCGTCGCCCACACCGGGGCCGACCGTCTCGTGCAGCTGGCCGAGGCACAGGCGCTCGAAGGTCTCCGCCTGGATCCGGACCGCCGCCGGGCCGAGACCGGCGACGACGCGCGACGCTCGCGCGAACAGCAGGTCCCCGGTGAGGATCGCGACCGAGTTCCCCCACACCTCGTGCGCGGTCGGCGCCCCGCGCCGCAGCGGCGCAGCGTCCATCACGTCATCGTGGTAGAGCGTCGCAAGGTGGGTCAGCTCGACCACGACGGCCGCGTCGATCACCTCGGGTCGCTGACCTTCACCGAGCTGCGCGGTGAGCAGGGTCAGCAGCGATCGCAGCCGCTTCCCGCCGGCGTTGACCAGGTGCCGCGACGCGCTGTCCGCGAGCAGGTCCGCGTGCGTGACCGCGTCCCGGAGCCGTTCCTCGACCAGGTCGAGTCGGGCCGAGAGGGCCTCGGCGAGCTCAGGGTCGGCAAGAGGCAGTGCCAGCGGAAACCTCACGGGATGAACTTAGCCGCCTGCGTCACCAGAGTGAGAACCGGCGTGGGGAGGACGCCGAGCAGAACTGTCGCGGCAACGCCGACGCCGATCGCCACGGCGGTCAGCCCTTCCGAGCGCACGACGGTCGTGCGCTCCCCCGCGGTACCGGCCGAGTCGGTGAAGAACATCAGCACGATCACCCGGACGTAGAAGAACGCGGCAGCCGCGGAGGCGAGCACGCCGACGATGACGAGCGGCGTCGCGCCGCCGGCCACCGCGGCGGTGAAGACCGCGAACTTCCCGGTGAAGCCGGCCGTCAGCGGGATGCCCGCGAAGGACAGCAGGAACAGGGCGAAGACGCCGGCCAGCACGGGTGAGCGCTTGCCGAGCCCGGCCCACTGCGAGAGGTGGGTGGCCTCGCCGAGGATCTCGCCGGCGTCGTTCGTCTCCCGGACCAGCGAGACCACGCCGAACGCACCGACCGTCGCGACGCCGTAGGCGAGCAGGTAGAAGAGCACTCCGGAGATCCCGCGCTCGTTCCAGGCGACCACACCGGTGAGGATGAAACCGGCGTGCGCGATCGACGAGTACGCGAGCATCCGCTTGATATCCGTCTGCACGATCGCGATGACCGTTCCGACNACCATCGTGAGGATCGCGATCGTCCAGAGCACCGGCCGGAGCTCCCACCGCAGACCGGGCAGGACCACGTAGGCGACCCGGAGCAGGACGCCGACCGCCGAGGCTTTGGTGCAGGCCGCCATGAACCCGGTGATCGGGGTAGGGGCGCCCTGGTACACGTCCGGCGTCCAGGCATGGAACGGGACCGCGCCGACCTTGAAGAGGATGCCGACCAGCAGCATCGCCAGGCCGCCGAACAGCAAGCTGTCCATGCCGCGCACGGTGCTCGTCGCGGCCGCGATGTCCGCCAGCTTGATCGAGCCGGCGAAGCCGTAGAGCAGGGCCGCACCGAAGAGGAAGAACGCCGAGGCGAACGCCCCCAGCAGGAAGTACTTCATCGCGGCTTCCTGGCTCANCAGCCGCCGCCGCCGGGCCAGCCCACTGAGCAGGTAGAGCGGCAGCGAGAGGACCTCGAGCGCGACGAACATCACCAGCAGGTCGCCCGCGGCCGGGAAGATCATCATGCCGCCGGTGGCGAACAGCACGAGCGGGTAGACCTCGGTCTGGACCAGGCCCTTCCGCCGCGCGAGCTGTTCGTAGTCGGAACCGGGAACCGCCGCCGCCGAGGGTGCGAAGGCGTCCTCGCCAAGCTCGCTCCGGTCCGCGATGACAAGCAGCGCGAGCAGGGCGAGGACGACGACGATGCCCTGCAGGACGAGGGCCGGCCCGTCGAGGATGTAGGCGCCGTCGAACAGGCGGGTGCCGCCGCTCTTGTGCACGCCGCCCCAGAGCAGGGCGACCGCGAGCAGCGACCCGGCGGTGGCGGTGAGAGTGAGCACGACCTGGACCACGCGGCGAAGCCGCTGAGGCACGAACGCCTCAACCGCAACGCCGATGACCCCGGCGCCGAGCACGATGAGGACCGGCGCCAGCTGCGCCCAGGCGATCGTCGGCGCGGTGAACGTCGTCACTGGTCGCCCCCTTCACTCGCGGCGGACGTGTCGGCGGCGCCGGCCGGCGCGGCCGCATGCACCGTCGGGACGGTATCGCGCACGCCGACCTGCTCGATCGTGATCCTGGCCGGCTCGCGGAGCAGATCCAGCGCGGGTGCCGGGTAGAACCCGAGCACGAGCATGACCGCGATCAGCGGACCGATCACCCAGCGCTCGCGCCGGGTCGCGTCCTTCGCCCCGGCGAGCTCGGAGCGGACCGGACCGGTGAAGGCACGCTGGTAGGTGATCAAGATGTACAGGGCAGCGAGCACCACGCCGATGGTGGCCACCACCGCGGCCGGGGCCTCCCGACCATAGGAGCCGACCAGCACCATGAACTCGCTGATGAAGGTGGACAGGCCGGGCAGGGCAAGTACGGAGAGGCCGACGACGAGGAAGAGCCCGGCGAGCACCGGCGTGACCTTCTGCAGTCCACCGAAGTCCGCGATCCGCTGCGAGCCGCCGTGCCGCCGCGCGAGCATTCCACCGAGCAGGAAGAGACCACCCGTCGAGAGCCCGTGGTTGAACATGTAGAAGGACGAGCCCTGGATGCTGACCGAGCTGAACGCGAAGATGCCCAGCACGATGAAGCCGAAGTGCGAGACCGACGTGTACGCGATGAGTCGCATGATGTCCTGCTGGCTGATCGCGAGCAGCGCGCCGTACACGACCGAGACGACGGCGAGCACGACGATCGCCGGAGCGGCCCAGCGCGAGGCGTGCGGGAACAGCGGCAGGCACAGCGTGAGCATCCCGAACGTACCGACCTTGTCCAGGACCCCGACGAGCAGCACGGAGGTTCCCGCCGGAGCGTTCTGCGCGGCATCGGGCAGCCAGGTGTGCACCGGGAACATCGGCGCCTTGATCGCGAAGGCGAGGAAGAAGGCCAGGAAGATGAGCCGCTCGGTGCTCACCGGCAGGTGGACGCCGACCAGGTTGTCGACCAGGAAGCCGTGCTCGCCACCCGGGCCGTTCACGTACAGCGCGATGACACCCGCGAGCATCACGAGCCCACCGGCGAGCGAGTAGAGCAGGAACTTCACCGCCGCGTAGCGGCGCTGGGCGCCACCGAAGCCGCCGATCATGAAGTAGACCGGGATCAGCATCGCTTCGAAGAGCAGGTAGAAGAGGAACACGTCACGGGCCGAGAAGACCGCGATCATGAACGCCTCGAGGACCAGGACGAGTGCGAGGTACTGCCGGAGCCGACCGACGTCCTCGCCCTGCTCCCGCCACGCCGCCAGCACCACGATCGGCACCAGGACGACCGAGAGCAGCACCATCAGCAGACCTACGCCGTCGACGCCGACGGCGTAGGTCACGCCGAACGCCGGGATCCAGGAGACGAGCTCGCTGAACTGGTGCGTGCCTGCCG
>JGI24134J36421_10000104_pt1 | contig 22516 bp, 21 predicted proteins | sample BarGraNGADG00312_FD_36421 | JGI IMG/M metagenome (IMG submission 36421) | reverse complement strand
GAGGCTCTGGGCGAGACCGACGCTCACGTGGTCGGCCACGACTGGGGCGGGGCGGTCGCCTGGAGCTTCGCCATGGCCTACCCGGAATACGTCGCGAAGCTGGCCGTGCTGAACGCGCCGCACCCGGCGGTGTTCGCGAAGAACATACTGTCCAACCCCAGGCAGATGATGCGGTCGTGGTACATGTTCTTCTTCCAGGTCCCGGTGCTTCCCGAGCTTCTGCTGAAGAGCATGGGCGGCTACGTCCTGAAGCGCTCTTTCACCGACTGGGCGATCGACAAGGAAGCCTTCTCCGCCGACGACCTCGACGCGCTGGCGACCGCCGCGGGCAAGCCGGGCGCACTCACCGGCGGGATGAACTACTACCGCGCGATGATGCGCAACCCCAGGGCCCTTTCGATGATGCGCAGCGCCGCTGTCCCCAGGATAAAGAGCCCGACGCTGCTGATCTGGGCAGAGGACGACCGTGCGCTGGGCAAGGAGCTGACCTTCGGGCTCGAGCCGTACTTCGAGAACGGCATAACCGTGAAGTACATCCCCGACTGCAGCCACTGGGTGCAGCAGGAGCAGCCTGACGTCGTCAACGATATGCTNGGGGAGTTTCTGTGAGCGGCTCGCCGTGGCAGGTGAGAAGTACCGCGCTTGCCTCCTGCGCCTGCGCTCTTGCCCTGGCTCTGGCACTGGGATGCGCCGGATGCTCCACCGCCCCACCGGAGCCCAGGAAGCCCACCAACGCGCGCGCGGCGACCGCGGTGGTCAAGTCCGGCGGAATAAGTGTGAGCCTTCGCAGCGACCCCGCGGTCACGGGGCCTGGCGGCACCTTCTCGCTCACCCTGGTCGTCCGCAACCTTTCTTCAAAGCCGTTCTCCTGGACCAGCCCCTCGGGCCAGACCTACGAGTTCCTCGCCTTCGACAAGGGTGGAAGCGAGGTGTGGCGCTGGTCGGAGGGCAAGGTGTTCATCCAGATCGTGACACGGGTCACTATCGCGCCTTCAGAGACCAAGGTCTACAAGGTCGCCTGGAACACCGCCGGCACGGCCGCGGGCCTCTACACGATCCAGGGCTACTTCCTGGGGCTCCCAACGCTCCGGCCTTCGGTCAGCGTGGAGATAACACCCTGAGTATCACTTCTTCCTGAATACCATGGCCGTCGCCGAGTGGGCGGGCAGTTCTCTGGCGGGCAGCGCGTCTCCCACGTCGACGTGGGCCTCCTCGATGTGCACCGTGGTGTCGTTCTTGTAGCTGTTGTACGACGTGTAGTGGGGCGCGTTGAGCGTGTGCAGCGCGACCTCTCCGGCCGGGCTGAACCCGGCAATCTCGATGCGGCACTCCGCGGGCTCTCTGGCGTGGCGGTTGATGGCAAACAGGGTGACCGTCTTGCCGTCCTCGCTCGCGGTGGCCGAGCAGTCCAGCACCGGCACGTTGGTCATAGCGGGTATCCCTCCCACCGCCAGCGTCTCGAAGCTGTCGCAGACCACGCTTGTCTCCAGGCCGGTGGAGCCCGCCAGCCGGGAGTACATCAGGAACGGGTAGTACAGGGCGGTGCGGCAGACCCTGTCACCGAGCGTGATGATGAGGCCCAGCACGTTGACCAACTGAGCGATGTTGGCGACCTTCACCCGGCTCGAGAGCCTGTGCATCGCGTGCAGCACGCCGCAGGCAAACAGCGCGTCGCGCAGCGTCCAGCGCGGGATCTGCAGCTGGACCGGGCTCCACCAGAGGTTCAACTCGTCGAACGCGATGCCGGCGGCGCTCTCCCTGCCGAGCTCGGCCACTATGTCACCGCACGCGGTCCGCAGCCGCCGCTCGTACTCGATGGGCGAAGCCACTATCGCCTTGTACATCCTGGCGGTGCCGCCCATCGCGCGCGCGGCCCACACGCCTCCGATCCTCTCCGGCCCCGGCAGGTAAACGTGCACCGACAGCAGGTCGAGCTGGTCGCCGGCCACCGAGAGTATCTCCCGGTTCCAGGTCTTGTTGAAGTAGGCGTCGGAGCCGACGGCCACATACTCCAGGCCCCTGTCGGCCTCCTGCATAGCTCCCTTGAACTCCAGGTATCTCCTGGCATACTCGGCGGGCTTGGAGTGGCCCAGCGACCAGAGGCCGTACATCTCGTTGCCGATGCCCCAGGTCTTCACTCCCCATGGCTCCTCGCGCCCGTAGGAGGCCCTCCGTCCGCCCTCCAGGGTGGAGGCGGCGTCCCCGTTCATGTACTCGACCCAGCGCGCGGCCTCGGCCGCAGACGATGTGCCGAAGTTGACGTTCACGTAGGGCTCCGCGCCGACGCGCCGCATCAAGCTCATGTACTCGTCCGACCCGAACACGTTGGGGTCGAGCACCCGGGTGAACGGGCCGTACCTGGACCAGTAGCGGTTGCGCCTCATCGGCCTGGCCTCTNTNGGCCCCACGCCGTCTCGCCAGTCGTAGCCGTCGGCGAAGAGGCCGCCGGGCCACCTGATGACCGGCGGCTGGAGCGCGGTCACCATGTCGATNAGGTCCTCGCGCAGCTTCCAGGGGCCCCTGGGGTCGCCCGGCCGCTCGTTCCTGAGCAGGCCGCCGTAGGTNCAGCGGGCCATGTTCTCGATGAAGTGCCCGTAGATGCGNCGGTCTATCGCGCCGGTCTCTATTTTCGCGTCAACTCTGATGGTCGCTTTCACGCCTCACCTCTCAGGCCCTGAGTCGTAGGGGTCGATGTAGCGCCGCCTGCCTTCCTTGTAGATTATGCCTTCACCGACCAGCACCAGCTTCATCTCGTTCAGCATGAGGTCCAGCGGGAAGCCGGGCTCGACCTTGTGCCTGACGACGAAGTCTCCTATCCAGGTGGCCCACTTTGCGTACGATATTCCCAGGTAGATGAGGATGTCCATCGAGCCCCTCCACCTGGCGGGGTCGTCGAACGCCAGCTCCACCAGGTCGGTCGCGAGCCCGGCGTAAGCCTCCAGCGCTGACATGTGGTGTATCCACGATGCCGCCTCGTTACCCTCCAGGTCGAAACGCCCTTTGCGCCTCGCGTACCCGAGGGCACAGGCCCGGGCGGCCGCCGAGAACAGCCCCACGAAAGCCGAAAGGACCAGCGAGCGCTCGCGCGCGAAGGCGGACCTGCTAGACTGCGAGTGGCCCTCCCCCGGCGAGCCCAGCACCGCCGCGGAGTCCAGCCGTAACCCCTCGAAGGTTATCTCGGCGTGCGGCGAGGTGGACAGGAAGTTCAGCTCCATAGGCGTCGCCCGGAAGCCGGGGGCGGAAGACTCGACCAGAAAGGCGGTAAGCTCTTTGGTGCGGTCCGGCTGGATGCCGGTGGCGGCGACCACGACCAGGAGGTCCGCCACGGTGCCGTCGGTGATATAGAGTTTCTTTCCGTTGAGTATGTAACCGTCCCCGTCTGGCGTGGCGGTGGTCTGTATGCCCGCGGGATGTGCCCCCGTCCTCTGCTCGGAGACGGCGGCCGCGCCTACCCACTCGCCCGACATCAGCCTCCAAAGATACGAGCTCTTCTGAGCGGCCGTACCGAGGCGTTGGATCGATTCGACGCAGAGAGCCTGGTGCGTTATCCAGGAGAGTGTCAGGCCCATGTCGCATCCGTCGTGCGCGAAACGCCTGACCGCCAGCGCAAGGTCCTTCGCGCCGCCGCCGCGTCCACCCTTCTCCTCGCCCACCGAGATGCCGAAGAGACCGGCCTCGCCCATGGCGCGCCAGAGCTCGCGAGAGAACTCCTTGGCCTGGTACCTCTCCTTGAGGGTGCCTCGCACCTCGGCGGACGCGAATGAACCTACTTCGTCGAGTGAAGGTATCATCGCCTCAGCCCCATCCCTGTTCTCGCAAGGCCGCTCAGGCCAGCCTCTCCCCTAGCAGCGGCGGCATCGAGGAGTAGACTTCCTCTACCTTGATGACTCCCGTCTTCAGCCCGGCGTGCTTCTCGAAGGCGACAAGAGTGCCCTTGACCTGGTAAGTCCGCAGGTCAAGGGTCAGCACGTTGAGCGCGACCTTCGCCGGCGCCGCGATCCGCTCCACCGCCTTGTTGTAACCCGAGACCATGAAGCGTATCTCGCGGGGGTGCGGAACATTATCCCGAAGGCCGGCACCACGTTGGGGTAGCCGTCCTCGTCGGCGAACGCCAGCACCTTGATGGACATGATCCCGTCGAACTTGGCGCGCACGGGCTCGGGCGCCACCACCCCGCCGAGGTCCGCGCCGTGACCGATCCTTCCACGCGTCCTCATCGCCACGAACTCCCTCGCCACTGTCGCCATGGAGACCTTGGGCGGAAGCTCCAGGAGCTTGCGCACTTCCACGGCCGCGACATTGTGTATGCCCGCGTAGGCGTTGTACCTGAAGAACGGGATGCTGTTGATGATGTCGATGTACTCACCTGTGGTGGTCCACGAGGTGACCTCGCCCTTGAAGCCGCCCATCTCCAGCTTGGGGCTTATCGCGATGCTCGCGACGCGGCTGTTCTCCTTGAGGTTGGCCAGCGTCTTGACCATCATGAACTCGCCAAAACGAGCTTGGACGGCTCCACCGGCATCTGGCTCACGATCAGCGCGACATTGGGCACGCCCTGCGCGGAGGTCGTCGCCAGGAACTTCGCGACCTCCTCCTGCTTGTACACGTCCATGGCCGCCTGAGGCAGCTCGACCACCTTGGCATCCTTGACCAGCTCCACCGGACCTCCTCCCACGGCGGGCTTTTGCTCCCGCCTCTAATCGCCGGCCGGCTCCTGCGCGGTTGCGCCGGCCCAGTGGACCTCGCAGCCCGCGGACCCGGCGACGGCGGCCAGCGCCTCCATGTGTTGTTTCTCGATCAGCCCGGCCCCTTCCAGCTCCCAGGGCATATCCAGCCGGGCGTACTTCGACCCGCAGGTGTTGTTGAACGCCAGCAGGTCCCAGCGCACCACCGGCGGCATCTCGCTCCTGATGAACTCCGCGATCGCCGCGATGTTCTCCTCCGAGTCGGTGCAGCCTCCTATGACAGGTGTCCGCACCCACACGGGCTTGCCCGCCGCGGCTATGGTCCTGGCGCTCGCGACCACTGTGGCCAGATCGACCCCGGTCAGCTCCAGGTGCCTCGCCTCGTCCATCACCTTCAGGTCCACCAGCACCATGTCGGACAGAGGCAGCAGCCTTTCCAGCGCATCGCCCGCGCAGTAACCGCAGGTGTCCAGGGCCGTGGGGATTCCCGCGTCCCTGCACAGCCGCATCAACTCCGCCACGAAGGCCGGCTGCATGGTAGGCTCGCCGCCGGAGACCGTGAGCCCCCCGCCCGAGTTCCTGTAGAAAGCCTCGTCTCGGGCGACCTCCTCGAAGGCGGCTTGAGCGGTGATGTCCCTTCCGACCACCTCGATGGCGCCGGCGGGGCACGCCTCCTGGCAGAGACCGCAGCCGTCGCACGCCTCGCGGTCGATCTTCATCCCGTCGCTGGAAAGCTCAAGCGCTCCGACGGGACAGGCCGCCAGGCAGTCGCGCGCCCCGATGCAGCGCACGTCGAACCACATCAGTTGCTTGCGGCCGGCTATCCCTTCCGGGTTGTGGCACCACACGCAGCTCAGAGGGCATCCCTTCATGAAAACTGTGGTGCGTATCCCGGGCCCGTCCTCTATCGAGAAGCGCTGGATGTTGAAGATCCTGCCGGTGCGCCCCCCGTTGCCCGCCGGGCCAGAGTCGCTCACCTTAGAGCTTGTGCGACTCTCTGGCGATGATCTCATCCTGGATCTCCTTGCCCAGCATCACGAAGTAGGCGTTGTAACCGGTCACGCGGACCAGGAGGTTGGCGTAGTCGGACGGGTTTTCCTGCGCGCACCTCAGCGTCTCGGGGTCGACCACGTTGATCTGCAGCGCGGTGCCGCCCTTCTCGCCGTAGGCGCGAAGGTATGCGGCCAGCTTGTCCACCCGCTCGGTCCCGGACAGCATCGAGGGGTTGAACGAGATCGTATGCGAGTCCCCGTTGGGAACGGACTCCAGCCCCAGTTTGCCAACGGATAACGCCACCGCGGTGGGTCCGTGCCTGTCGGCCCCATCCACCGGGCAGAGCCCGTTGGACAGGTAGGTGCCGCGCCTGCGCCCGTCGGGCGTCGCGGCGGTGGTGGGAGCGTAGGCTATCCAGTAGTTCCAGGAGAGGTAACCGGCCCTGTACCTCCTGCCCGAAGGCGTCTTGTGCTTGAAGACCTCCTCGGTCCACAGCCTGGAGAGGTAACGGGCGACCGCGTCCGCGCCGTCGTCGTCGTTTCCGTATTTGGGCGCCTTGTTGAGCAGGGTCTGGCGAAGCTTCTCGTGGCCTTCATAGTTCTCGCCGACGGCCTCGAGCAGCTCCGACATGCTCACAGTCCCNTCCTCGAAGACCAGCTTCTTTATNGCGGCCANCGAGTCGGCGGCGGTGGCGAACGCCACGCCCTCGACCGTGACATAGTTGTGCTCGGGCCCGGCGTTNGTCACGTCCTTGCCGGACTCGGCGCAGCCGTCAACCAGCGCCGAGAGGTACGGGGTGGGCTCGAAGCCGCCGCGCAGCGCGTCAGTGTAGTTATAGAACTCCATGAACCGCTCCAGCATCGCCATCAGCTGCGCCTCGAACGCGGCGCGGAACTGCTCCCAGCTCTTGAACTTTCTAACGTCGCCGGTCCTGGGGCCCAGCCTGTCGCCGGTCGCCTGGTCCTTGCCGTCGAACAGCGTGAGCTCGACCGCCTTGGCGAGGTTGACGTTCACGTCGACGGTCCCTGACCTGTCGTTTCCCTGCAGCGTGTTCTCCAGNCAGCCCACGGGCGCATAGTCCCAGAGGTCCTCCTCGGGNAGCCCCTGCCAGCGCAGCGCGGCCTCGGAGTTCTCGTCGAAGTTCAACAGGAAGGGCGCGCCCTGCGCGTTGGCTATCATCTCCGCCACGCGCTTGAGCAGGTCATCGGGTGTCTTGCCNTGGAGCCTGACGTTCGGCTTCGGCTCCAGGAGGTTCATCTCCTCGATGACCTCGAGCATCAGCCAGGTAAGGTCGTTGGAGACGTCCTCGCCGTCGGGCCCGTGCCCTCCCACGGTGATGAGCTGCCCGTAGCCGCTGGTGATGCCCCGGGTGCGGCCGACCCTGTAGATGTAGTCGTAGGCGTAGTTCGGTTTGATCCAGAAGCACTCCAGGAGCTCTTTGGCCTGCCCGCGGTCGAGGCGGCCTTCCGATATATCCTTTTCGTAGTAAGGGAACAGGTACTGGTCGATGCGGCCAGGCGAGACCCCGGGACCCGGGTAGGACTCCTGGGTCATGACCAGCATATGGACGAACCACAGCGACTGAAGCGCCTCGTGGAAGGTCTCCGGCGGCTCCCAAGGGACCTTCTCGCATATGCGCGCGATCTCCTCGAGCTCCGACCTGCGCACGGCGTCGGTGCACTCCACCGCCAGCCGTCGCGCCTCGTGGGCGTACCTGGAGGCAAGCTCGCGGGCACCCTCACAACATATGATGAGAGCGTCGAGGAACTGCCTGTGCTCCTCGGAGCCGGCCTCGCTCTTGAGGTCCTGGAAGTACTCCACCATGCCGCGAAGCCCCATCTTCAGGGCGCGCGGGTAGTCGGGGATCAGGTGTCCCGGGGTAGCGCCGGCGTTGCCCATGCCGTGCGAGTTGAGCTCCTCAATGCCCTTCATCCACTTCGCGGTCCTCTTGCGCCACTCTTTTGCCTCGGTCTTGTTCTGGGCGCGCGACAGCGCGGTGTTGAACTGGGCTCCCACGATGAGCTCGCCGTCAAGTATCTGCACCGGCAGGTACTTGGAGACGACCTCGTGAAAGAACGTCGCCACGCGCACCACCTGCGGGCCTTCCCAGAAGCCCTCCGGGAGGTCCACCCTGGTGGCGGCCAGCGGCAGGGTCTCGACGAAAGCTTTGTAGAACGGGATGAGGTCGGGCACGACGCCCCACAGCGCGGGCGACCAGACGGTGTCCCAGGGAGTGCCCGTGGTGAAAGGCATGATCTCGTTACGGAAATAGTCACGCTCGTCGATATTGACGTACTCGTCGCGAAGCCTCGCGACACGCGGCGGCAGCTCGGTGGATGGGTTCCACAGTTCTTCGGCCGCAAGAGCGTTTGAATGGGCCATCGGATTACCTCCAATCCGCAAAACCGCTAGATTTCGGGATAAATATAACATAGCGGGTGCTCCGGCACCTTGACTATAGGCAAGCCTGGTTTGCCCGTGGAGACCATTTGGACATATATTCTTTTATTGCAGGAGTACAGGAGATGCGCCCGGCCTCACGGGGCGGGCATGGAAGCGGCCAGCCAGGCCGGCAAGGGGTGAACGGAATGGAAGCTAACAACGACAGGCCACTCGCGATCACGGTGCTATCCGCCTTCATGGGCCTCACCGCGCTGTTGACGGCGCTTTTCTGGGTCCTGTTCTTCGCCAACAAGATCGAGGCCACTGAGACCGAGCAGGACGACGCCTTCGAGCGCGCGTTCCCGCTCGCTGACTCCTGGATGATAGCCACCTCGCTGGTAGCCGCGCCCAACCTCATCAAGATGAACAGGAAGGGATTCTTCGCCGGCGCCGCTTCCGGGAGCGCGATGATATTCCTGGCCTGTATGGACATCCTGTACTCGCTGGAGAACAAGAAGTACTGGCCTCTCAACGGCGACCGCGCACAGATGCTGGTGATCCATACCTGGACGATCACCCTGGGCGCGACGGTCCTCTGCCTCCTCTGGAAGCATCGGGACGCGTTCCAGGACTGACGTTCAAGCGTCTCAAGGCCCGGGCGGAGGCCAGTCCGGCGGCGGGCCCGAGACATCCGGTGGCTGGTAGAGCTTGGTCGCGACCAGCGCCGCGATGGCGAGCGTCAGCACGTAGGTCACGCAGATGATCAGGAACAACCACAGCCCGCTGAACGTGCTCGGGGCGTCTGCCGATCCCGAAGCCGCGGGCGTTCCGGTCACCGCCGGCGTCTTCTGCCGGGTGTCCGCCGCGGGTACTATTCCAGCCCCCTGGGTCCCCAGGTCCTTGACTCCTCCCGAAGTGGTGTCGACCCCCGCGGTCTCGGCCTGAAGCGGGAAGTGCTTGCCCCCGTCGGCCGGCACGGCGATCGAGGTCGTCATCGCCGGCTGGGACTCGGTGCCCTTGGAGAACTGGTAGTGGCCGTCGCCACCTGCATGGACGCCAGGAACTTCGCCGGCGTGTTCCCGTGGAAAGACCAGGCGGCCGACGCCGGGTCCTGGCCCGCGGCGTATATCGCCCTCATCACCGAGGCGGTCAGCATCGAGTTCTCCGCTCCCTTCCCGCTGGAGAACCCTCCCGCGGGGCCGATCTTGCTCTTCAGGAGCTTCATCGCCTGGCTGGAGGCGGTTTCGTCGAGCTGGCCGATTCCCGTCAGCGCCTCGACCGCGAGACCCGTGTCGGCGACCACCACCGCGTCCGACTCACCCCAGCCGCCATCAGCCCGCTGGTGCTCCACCAGCCAGGTGTCGCTCTTGGGCGGCGCGGCTTCCCCCGCGGCCGCCAGCGCGATGAGGCCCCAGCAGTGCTGCGCCATCGTGTCGCCTATCCTGCCGTCGCTCTTCACCTGGGCCGCGATCAACGAGACCAGGTCCTTTCCCGCGAAGTCGNGCGGATCCGCGCCGGCCTCGGCGAGCGCCAGCGTGTAGAGCTCCAGGTCATCGAGCTTGGNCAGCCCGGCTGCCTGCGACTGCAGGAAGTCGACCGGGCTCTTNCCCGCGTTCNTCCATCCCGCGACCTGCTCGCCGGCGGAGGCGCCNGCAAGCATCGCCCAGCAGGTGGTGGTGCCGTCCGACGCGGCATCGGGCTCGGCGAAACCACCGTCCGCTCCCTGGCGAGCCTTGATGTAGTTGATCGCGTCGGGCGCTCCCTTCGCCAGGCAGAGAGGGGCGCCTAGCAGGCAGATCGCCATCACCGCCGCGAGCGCCGCCAGGAACATCCTTCGTATCTCTATCATGGGTAGATGTTAAGACGTAGTGGGCCGTCCAGACAAATTTCGCGGGTAGAAAATACGGCCGAAAAGTGCCTGACCCCGATTTCTTCTTGCTGCTATACTCAGGGAATTCCGAGTCTGGAGACGAGGCATGACCACGACCGGCGGCGAGAAGACACCCGGGCCGATAAAGGCGTTCTATCCGATGATGATAGTGCCCGGCATCGTGCTTCTGCTGGCGCCCGCGACGGTCGAGAACATCATGAGGTACTTCGGNTTCCGCGAGAGCATGGGCGGTCTGCTGCAGGTCGCCTACTTCGCCGGCGGCGTCATCGGNATCCTCGCCATCACNAGGCTGATGCAGCGAATGTCGGTCCGCAGTATCGCCGTGTCCCAGGTCCTGCTGCTCTCCGTATCGCTGCTGGCCGCCTCTTTCTCGCCGGTCTATCCGATGCTGCTGGTATTCTTCATGGCCGCCGGCTTCGCGAACGGCATTCTCATAGCCTTCCCCGGTGTCTATATAACCAGGACCTGCGGCGAGTCCAGCCCGCGGCAGCAGAACATACTGTACGCGTTCTTCTCGCTGGGCGTGCTTGCCGGCCCGCTTCTGGCGAGCTGGATAATCGGCTCGCACAGCGCCATGTGGCGCTGGGCGTTCAGGGTGCCGGCGATAATGATACTGCCCCTTTCCATCCCCCTCCTGTTCGCCGCTTTCGAGCCGCTTACCGGAGTGAAGCCGATCTCGCGTGCCACCTTGCGCCAGGCGCTCGACTACAACAAGAGCCTGTTCACCTGGCTGCTGCTCGCGCTGATGTTCTACATAGCCGCCGAGAGCGCTGTCTCGATGTGGCTCATCACCTTCCTCCACCGACAGGACTCGGTCGGCCTCACNCCGGCNCACCTGGTGCTGACCGGGCTCTGGGCCGGGATAACCGTGGGAAGGCTGGTCTGCGGCTACCTGGCNGAGAGGATGGACCCGTTCAGGATACTGGTGTTCATCTCGGGCGGAGCGGCGGTGACGCTGCTCATCACNCCTCTGCTCGGCTCAAAGGTGGCGGCTATCGCGCTCTACCCGCTGGTCGGTCTCTTCTACTCGGGCATCTACCCGTTCCTCATCGGTTACGCCGCCCTCTTCCCGCCCGCGGTCTCCTCGATGGTCTTCACGCTTTACGTGGCGGCGGGAGCGGCGGGGGGTGCGGTCCTCCCCTACTTCGTCGGGCTGGTCAACCAGTTCGGGGGCCGCGTCCTGGGGATGAGCTCGATCGCGCTCCCTGTCTTCGGAGTCCTGGTCTGCCTATACTGGTTGAGGTCACAGGTCTCCGAGACCTCCCTGACCCGCGCCGTCGCGCCNGCCGCGGCGCGNCCNGATATCGAGGTGTGATGGTTTGAAAGATTTCGAGCTGCAGGATTTCTTCGACCGCGGGGCCTGTGACCTCTGCGGNGATTGCCTGTCGCGGTGCCCCGAGCTCGCCGGGAAGATCTCAGACCCCGTCGGCGCCTGGAGCGACATCGTCGCCGGCATCGACTCCNACCGCGCGGCCCGTGTGCTATCCGGCTGCAGCACCTGCATGACCTGCAGCGCCGTGTGCCACTCCGGCGCCAACCCCTACGGGCTCATCCTCTACCGCTGGTTCGAGCGAACGCGCTCGGCGGGAGTCCCGATGCGCGCGTCGCTGGTGATGCCACTGGAGCGCGGTAACGCCTGGCACCGCGTGATGGCCAAGCTGCCACAGGACGAGCGCCGGCTTCTCGATTCATGGGGCGACCTCAACCGTCCCGAGCTGGAGCCGCGGGCTCTCTTCGCCGGGTGCAACCTGCAGATAATGCCCTTCATGGCGAGCCCGGCGCTGCTCGGCGGCATCCCGGTCTTCGGCCGCCAGGACCTGTGCTGCGGCGAGGTCTACTACCGGATGGGAGCGTTCGACAAGGTCGCGACCATCGCGGCGAACCTCACGGAGACCTACTCCCAAACCGGCATGAGAGAGGTCGTGGCCTACTGCCAGGCGTGCTACAACGTCCTGTCCAACATACTGCCGCGCCACTTCGGGGCGCGCTTCCCCTTCAAGGTCAGCTACTTCGGCGACCTTCTGGCGGACCGCGTGCTCTCAGGCGAGCTGGCGGTCGAGGGCAAACTCAAGGGGCTCAAGGTGACCGTGCAGGACCCCTGCCACTCCAAGCTTCTCGGCGCGGAGCTCCGCGAGCGGCAGCGGCGCGTGCTCGAGCATATGGGCTGCGAGGTCGTGGAGATGAAGCACACCGGAGAGATGTCCCTGTGCTGCGGGTTGGGGCAGGGCGCCTCGCGCTTCAGCCCCGTGGACATGACAGTCGGCACGGTCAGGCGGCTCAGGGAAGCACGAGCAACCGGCGCCGAGCGCCTGGTGGTCTACTGCAATTCCTGCGACCTGCTGTTCTCGGTGGGGACCCAGCTCACGCCGTTCGTCATACCGGTCTGGCACCTCAACGAGCTCATCTGCGAGGCGCTCTCCGAGCCGGTGCCGCGCAGAAACCTCGCCCGGGCGCGCTCCATGGTGTATGCGCTCTTCGGACGGGGCGCACCCAGGGTGGTATCGCCCCGCCGCTTCTACGTCGGGTCCTGAGGCCTCAGCGAGGCCTCACGTTAAGTATCTTGTAGTTGCCGCTCTGCTTGACCAGGCCCATGTCCCAGGTGGCTTTCGAGCCATCGTCGAAGGACAGGTCCATCACCACGGTCGATGTGCCTCCACTCTGCACGTTGATGCTGGAGGTGTTGTACTTGGTGATCTTGCCGACCAGGGGTTTCATCTTCGTCGCGAACGCCGACTCGGACGTCTGCTTCTGCGTGGAAGTTGCCAGGTAGCCGTAGGCTTGCGACATGTTGCCCTCGTTGATCACCTTGACGTAGTTGTTGGCGACATCCGCGGGCGCCGATATCACGCCGACGAAGACCGCTACCCCGATCACGAGCCCTATGATGAGGAGCACGATGATGGACGCGGCTACGATCAGCCCGATCTTCACGCCTCTGGACATCCCCTTTTTCTGCGGCTTATACGGAGGCAGTGGCGGGACCCCCGGCGGCGCCGGCTGCATCCCGGGCGGCGCCGGCTGCATCCCCGGTGGCGCGGGTGGCGTCTGTCCGGGTGGCGCGGGTGGTGTGGCCTGTGCCGACTGTCCCGCTACGGGCGCGGGCGGCGAGCCCGGTTGACTCACGGGCGCTCCGCAATTCTTACAGAACTCCGCGTCCTGCCCGGTCTCAGCTCCACAGTTCTCGCAAGTTCCCATGTGGTCTCCTCTCCCTCCCTACTCCTTCCACGGCGGCAGGTCGGTCATGGTCTGCGCGCCACCGCTGAGCCCGCACTTGGGGCATATGTTGAGGTTGCCCGGTATAGGCGTGCGGCAGTTCACGCATACTTCTTCGCGGTCTTTCCTGGGGATGTCGGGCCGGGGCTCTTTCTTCTTGCGCCGTACCTTCGCCGCCGGCAGGTCGGTGATAGTCTGCACGCCGCCACTGTATCCACAGCTCGGACAGATGTCGACGCTCTTCTTTATCTTCTTGCCACACTCCGGGCATGAGGCCATGGTCACACTCTCCTTCGCTCGGTCACCCCTATTGTAATGCTCAGGCCGCGGATAGACACCCCGCAAAAATGAAAAAGGCGGGCGTGTGCCCGCCTCTTTCTTGATGTCCAGGGCCATCCGGGCCCGGGTACGCTATCCGTTGATGATCTTCCAGGCCTCTTCCTTGTCCACCTCTGTGACGTAGGTGATCCCACTCACGTCGGCGGCCTCCCTGGTCAGGGAGCAGATGTCGTCCCTGGTGATGTACTCCAGGGCGAACTTCCGCGTACCGGCCATCAGCTGTCGCAGCCCCTGGGCAAGGCGCTGGTAGTAGGTGTAGACGCCTATCGCCCCCGGGTGCAGCTTCTCGAAGTCGTCGCCGTAAGTGTCGCGCAAGTGGACGCCGGTGATGAAGACCTCGTCCATGGTGGTGCCGAATTCCTTGACTGCGGCCGGGACCTCGCCCGCGAGCAGCTTGCTGCCGATGGTATTTCCGACCATAACCGCGGCCAGTGAGCTGCGGGCCATGCCGATCGCCTTCACGTAGGGCGCCCCCAGGGCGAACCCCTTCATTATCTGGTCCTCGAGCGTGATGCCGCCGGCGAAGACCACTGACGGAACGTACTTGCCCTTCTTGGCCAGGTGGTCGACGTACTCGTAGGTCAGGCTGCAGAGCTCGATGGTGGGGATTCCCCACTCGTTCATCATGCGCCAGGGGCTCATGCCTGTGCCGCCGCCGGCGCCGTCGACCGTCAGCATGTCTATCCTGTTGTCCGAGGCGTACTTGACGGCGCGCGCCAGGTCGACCGGGCGGTAGGCGCCGGTCTTGAGGAAGACCCTCTTGGCACCGAAGTCGCGCATCTGCTGGACGCCCGCCGCGAAGCCGTCCTCGGTGACCATGCCGAGCCTCGAGTGGCGCTCGAAGTCCTTGACTCCACCCACCTCGTGCGCTTCGACGACCTCGGGGTCGTCCGGGTCGGGAAGGACTATGTAGCCCTTCTGCTTCATCTCGCGCGCCTTCTCGATCGTGCTGAGCCTCACCTCGCCGCCGATGTCCTTGGCCCCCTGGCCCCACTTGAGCTCAACGGTCTCTATGCCCAGGTCCTGGAGCACGTAGCGCGGCACCCCCAGGTTCGTGTCCTCGACGTTGAACTGGACCACGATGTCGCCGTAGCCCTTGATCTGCCAGTCACGGTAGGACTTGATGCGCTTCTCCATGTCGGGGGACTTCGCGATCTGGCCGCCCTTGATGACCGAGTCGTCGTCCATGCCGCAGACGTTCTCTCCGATGGTGAGGAGGGTGCCCGATATCGCGCATCCGACCGCCAGCCCGTCCCAGTTCCTCTTCGCCACGAAAGTCGAGCCGAGCCCGGGCACCACGAACGGCAGGCGGAGCTTGATCGGGTTGGCGTCCCCGATGGTCGTCTCCAGATCCACCGCGGTGAAGACCGCGTGCTCGCTGTCGGCGGCGACCCCGTGGGCGCCCACGGCCGTGCCCATGATATTGAAGTGAGAGAAGTCCACCGGGTAGTCCTTCTCCGACGCCGAAGTGCTGATGCCGAACGGCTGCGGGTAGATGCACTCTGCCCCTCTGATCGCCGATTTCCCGATCTCGCACGTGCCCATGCAGCCTTCGACGCACGTCACGCACATGCCGCTGAACGGGCTGATGCTCCCGGGGGTGCGGTTCTTGGACCCCGTCGCGGCCGACCTGTTGATCCTTGTCATCGCCATGCCTGCTCCTCCTTCTTCCAGTTTCGTCTGCGCCCTCCCGCGTCCGAGCCTGCCCCGACCCGCGCCTTCCGCGTCCTTACACAAAAAAAAGAGACGATAGTCGCTTCGACTACATCGTCTCTGTGGGCGCACAACGTCGTGCGCAATCCGCTGGACATGATATGCCATGAGCATTGCGCCGTCAAGACGCCGGCGGATTGTTTATTCTCGCCCTACTTGAGGCCGACCTCGTGGGCCAGGATGACTGCCTCGGCTATCTCGCGGATGGGCCTGCGGGTGTCCATCGACTTGCGCCGCATCGCCTGGAAAGCCTCGTACCCGCTGATCTCCCGCTCCTCCATCAGGATGTCTTTAGCGCGCTCGATGAGCTTGCGGGTCTCGAGCTCCTCCTCCATCAGCTGGGCTTTGATGACCAGGTCGGTGTTCTCGATGGCCATCGCGGCCTGGTTGGCCACGGTGGCGAGGATCGTCTTCTCCTCGCGGGTGAACTCGTGCGGCACCGAGGTATAGCAGTTGATGACGCCCAGAACCTTTCCCTTGATGCTCATGGGCATGCACAACAGCGAGCAGAGGTTCTCCTTTATCGCGACTTCCTTGTTGACGTACAGCGGTTCTTCCTTCACATCCCAGCAGACCACCGGCTCGTCGTCCTTGGCCGCGCGCCCGCTCAGGCCCTCCCCGAGCCGGCCGACCGGCTTGCGCAGGTATGCCTCGCTCACCGCCTGGGTGGCCTTGATATCGAGCTCGCCGGTCTGCTCGTTCAACAGCATCAGCGAGCAGATGTTGGAGCCCATGACCTTGGCGGTCACGACAACGATGAGCCGCAGGATGTCGTCCAGGTAGGTCTCGGAGGTAATCGCCTGGCTTATCTCCGAGAGCGCCTCCAGGTGGACGCTGGGCGTCGTTTCGGCGGGCCGGTCCTTGCGAGGCATCCTGAATCTGTCGTCCACTAGAACCTGGCCAGGTGCCACTCGCAGAGACCGAACGGCCCGTCGACAGCGATCTTCTCCGAGCCCGGCCCGGGCATGGTGCCCGAGAACTTGCCGAACGGCTGGTGGAAGTCCGACATCACGACGCCGAGGTTCACCTTTCCCACCCTCTCACCTTCGGGGTTGAAGTCGAGGTCGAGCCCGTCTGAAGAGGTCTTGACCTTCCACGGCTCCATCAGCGCGCTCTTGTTGAAGTCGAAGTCGGCCGCCCCCAGCAGGACGATCTCGCCGTCCACCCAGGTGCAGTTCTCGTTGTGGTACTCGTCGTCGGTGATGAAGTTCTGGCACGCGTTCATGGCGATGAGCCGCCCGCGCTCGTCGTGGCCCGCGAACGTGGCCCAGTTCCAGAATGTCCTGTAGGGGTAGAAGGTCTTCTGGACGTCCATGAGCCCGACGTCCTTCTCCGGGTGGAGCCGTATCTCCGTGTCGCCCAGCGTGATCCTTCCCTCGACCGGAGCCGCGGCCTTGTGAGTGTAAAGGGGCCTGTTCTCGGAGACCGGGCTCACCTGCACCAGGGGCTGCAGCTTCTCGATGTTCTCGAGCATGTAGATCTCGGCGTTGACTGCGGGCCTGGCGCCCTTGGCCTTGATCTCGATGCGGAGCCTGTGCAGGCCGCTGTCGAGCCTGTTCTCGAACTCCATGCTGTAGCCGAACGCCCTGAAGTAGCACTCGCCGTGCCAGAGCTCGCGGGCGACCCGCACCGGCCCGCCCACCGAGGTGCGCTCGTGCTCGAAGAACGCCCCGGTCTTGCGGTCGTACACGTAGAAGAACGACGTGCCCATGAACTTCGCGTCGAAGATGACCATGCCGAAGTAGTAGTCGTCGGTGATTATGCCGAAGTGCTCCCACTCCTTGAGCCTGAAGTCCCTGACCATCCTGGGGACCTTGCGGCCCTTTATCTCCAGGTCCACGTCCAGCAGGTTGACCTCCCTGAACGGCTCGCTGAAGGTGCCGAACTCTGCGACCTGCCCGTCGACGACCATGCGTTGCGGCGTAGGTTTCATTTCTCTCATACTGGAGTCCTTTCGGGTCCCGGTGGTCTTTGTCGCGACCTGTAGATATCATAATTGTGCCTGGCATCGAGCGCCAGCCGCCGCGCCGAGTAGGAAGGTGTTCAAGTGAACCAGTGGGAGAACGCGCTGAGCGACCTCGACGAGGTCGCCGGTCTTCTGGACATACCCGAAGAGTACATCGTGATCCTCAAACACCCCAGGCGGAGTCTGAGCGTCTCGCTCCCCGTCCGCATGGACGACGGCAGAGTGGAAGTGTTCCAGGGGTTCCGCGTCCAGCACAGCCTGGACCGCGGTCCGGCCAAGGGCGGGCTGCGCTACCATCCCGGCGTCACCCTNGACGAGATGAAGGCGCTGGCCATGCTCATGACCTGGAAGTGCGCGCTNGTGAAGATACCGTACGGCGGTGCCAAGGGCGGAGTCATCTGCGAGCCTCAGGGCATGTCGCAGGGCGAGCTGGAGCGCCTCACCAGGCGCTACACCTCGGAGGTGGGGATCATCCTGGGGCCCGAGAAAGACATCCCGGCGCCTGACGTGAACACCAACCCGCAGATCATGGCCTGGATAATGGATACCTACAGCGCCAACGTCGGCTACTCGGTCCCCCAGGTGGTAACCGGAAAGCCGACTGAGATCGGCGGGTCGGAGGGCCGCTTCGACGCGACGGCGCGCGGGGTCATCTCCACCATCGAGGAGGCGTGCCGGGTGACGGGCACCACGCTCGAGGGCTCGACCGTGGCGGTACAGGGCGCGGGCAACGTGGGAGGCAACGTCGCCAAGCTCGCTACCGACAAGGGCGCCAAGGTCGTGGCCCTGTCCGACGTGACCGGCGGCGTCTACAACCCGGACGGGTTGAACCTCTGGGCCGTGGCGGCGCGCATCCTCAAGTCGGGCTCCGTCTGCGACACCCCCAATTGCGAGAACATCTCCAACGAAGAGCTGCTGGCCCTGGACGTGGACATCCTGGTGCCCGCGGCGCTGGGCGGGACGATAACAATGGACAACGTGGGCGCCGTTAAGGCGAGGATGGTGGCGGAAGCCGCCAACGCTCCCATCGTCCCCGCGGCCGAGCGCGCGCTGTTCGACTCCGGCGTCTTCGTCATCCCCGACATCCTGTGCAACGCCGGCGGCGTGACGGTCAGCTACTTCGAGTGGGTCCAGAACATACAGTCGCTGCTGTGGAAGGAAGAGGACGTCTACGAGAAGCTCCACGAGATCATGGTGTACGCCTTCTACCGGGTGCTGGAGCTGGGCAAGCAGCGGGGAATCAACATGCGCGCAGCGGCGATGGTGCTCGCCGTCGACCGCGTGACCAAGGCNATCAAGGCCCGCGGCCTCTATCCCTAGGGACAGGTACTTTCTACTTTATNTTCTACTCATACGACTGGCTTGNCGAATGAATTCGAGGACACTTGTCCGGAGTAGAAAATAAAGTAGAAAGTACCTGTCCCTCGCTAGCGGGGACGGGTCGAGATGGGCATCCGCCAGTCTCGTCCGAACGCGCGGGGCGTTATCTTGACGCCGACGGGAGCCTGGCGCCGCTTGTACTCGTTGGCGTCCACGGTGCGGATGACGCGCTTCACCAGCTCCGGAGTAAAGCCCCTCGAGATTATATCCTGCGACCCCAGTCCCTCCTCCACGTAGGCCTCCAACACCGGGTCGAGCTCGTCGTAAGGCGGCAGCGAGTCAGTGTCGAGCTGCTCGGCTCGCAGCTCCGCCGTGGGGGGCCGATCGATGATGAACCTGGGGATGAGCTCGCGGCCCGCTCGCTCGTTGACGTACTCTGCCACCTCATACACCTGCGTCTTCAGCAGGTCCTTGATCAGCGCGAAGCCGCCGGCCATGTCGCCATAGAGAGTGCAGTACCCCATCGACAGCTCGCTCTTGTTGCCCGTCGCCAACACCAGCCAGCCGAACTGGTTCGACAGCGCCATCAGTATGTTGCCGCGTATTCGCGCCTGGATGTTCTCGAACGCCACGCCCTCTTCGTTTTCACCCAGCTCTCCGGCAAGCTCGCCGGCATAAGCGGCGAATATCTCGCCTATCGGCATTGTGATGATCCTGACGCCGAGGTTCTCGGCGAGCTCGACGGCCGCGTCACCGCTCTTGCCGGCGGTGTATTTCGAGGGCAGGAAAGCGCAGACGACGTTGTCGCTACCAAGCGCCTCCACCGCGATGGCTGCGGTGAGCGCCGAGTCGATCCCCCCGGAGAGCCCCAGCACGACCTTCTTGAACCCGTTCTTCTCCACGTACTCGGCCAGGCCGATGAGGAGCGCCTCGAATATCTCTTCAGTCAGCGAGAGGTCGGTCGGGCACAGAGGCTCAGCGACCTTCCTGCGGCCCGCCGAAGCCGCCGGTTTCTCGAGCCTGCACACGTCGACCTCGGCGTGCGGGCACTCGGCGCGGCTGTAGCGGAACCTCGGCTCCAGCAACCTGTTCCCCTTGAGCTGCTCGAGGTCCACCTCGCAGGTCAGGAGCTCCTCGCAGAAGCGCCCGGCCTTGGCTATGAACCCCTTCTGCGGGTGGTAGACGCACGAGCCGCCGTCGAAGACCAGCTCATCCTGGGCGCCCACCATGTTGCAGTAGGCCAGCACCACCGGCCCGTCCATGGAGCGCGACGCGATCAGCTTCTTGCGGTAATCGTACTTACCCCGGTTGAACGGAGAGGCCGAAAGGTTGAGCATTATCTCCGCGCCGCCGCGTGCCACCTGCTCCTCCATCGGGCCGCCGGGAAACCAGATGTCCTCGCAGATAGTGATGCCGACCCGGGTGCCGGAGACGTCCAGCACCAGGTTGCGGTTGCCCGCGCCGAAATATCTCTTCTCGTCGAAGACGCCGTAGTTTGGAAGGAAGACCTTGCGGTAGACGCAGTGCACTGCTCCCTTGCAGATGACCGCCGCGGAATTGAAGATGTCGTAGTCCGATTCGGCGAAGCCGACCACGGCGATCATGTCCCCGATGCCGCTCGCCAGCTCAGCCAGCGCGGCCATGCAGCTGCGGGTGAAGTCGGCCTTGAGCAGAAGGTCCTCGGGAGGGTAGCCGGTGAGGCAAAGCTCGGGGAAGAGGACTATGTCGGCGCCGGCGTCCGACGCACGCTGAACGTACTCTGTTATCTTGCTCGAGTTTCCCTCGAGGTCTCCCACCGCGCTCTTCACCTGGGCAAGCGCGAGAACAAGTCCCGACACCGTCATTCCTCCTGTCCTGCCGCGTAAAAGAAGGATACCACGACAGGCCCGGGAGCGCGGTTCAGATAGCCTTGTAGCCGACCTCTCCGGTCCTGACCCTGAGCGCGTCGACGATCTCGGTCACGAATATCTTGCCGTCTCCGATGTTGCCGGTGCGCGCCTTGCGGACCAGGACGTCCAGCGTCCTGTCCAGATCCTCGTCGAGGACGACAACTTCGACCTTGACCTTGGGGATGAACCTCACGGTATAGACGTTGCCGCGCCACTGGTGCGTCATGCCCTTCTGCTTGCCGTGCCCGCGCACTTCGCTGATGGTCACGCCGGGGTAGCCTATCTCCTCCAGGCTGTTCATCACCGCGTCGAGCCTGTCGGGCCTGATTATCGCTTCTACCTTCTTCATCGCTTCCTCCAGTCGCGGCGATCAGTCAAGGCTGTCATAGAGGTCACTGGTGTCTTCAGTATATGCGGGGACGCCCATCTCCGCGGCGTCGAGCCCTCCGACCTCGGCCTCGGGCGACACCCTTATGCCCTGGATGCGGTCCTGCACCTTGAAGAACGCGTAGAAGAGCGCCGAGACGAAGATGATGCAGGTGGTCGCCCCTATCAGTTGGGCCAGGAACTGTCCCCATCCTCCGTACAGCAGCCCTCTCACCGTTCCGTGCACGCCGTTCCAGCCGGCTCCATAAGTGCCGTCCGCGAATATGCCCAGGGCGATGACGCCCCAGATGCCGTTACAGCCGTGGACGGCCACCGCGCCTACCGGATCGTCAATCTTGAAGCGGCGCTCCAGCGTGAACACCGCCACGCAGACCAGTATACCCGCGACGGTNCCGATGATCGCGGCCTCCCAGCTGGATACGAACGCNCAGGGAGCGGTGATGGCGACCAGCCCCGCCAGGCATCCGTTGGCGCTCATGGACGGGTCGGGGTGCCCGGTCTTCTTCCACATGTAGCACATCGCGGCCACCGCACCGAAGCAGGAGGCCAGCAACGTGTTGGTCGCCACCACCGCCAGCCGCAGGTCCCCGCCGTTGAGCGTGCTGCCGGCGTTGAAGCCGAACCAGCCGAAGACCAGGATTAAAGTTCCTACTATGGCGATCGGGATGTTGTGCCCGGGGATGGCCCTGGGGGTCCCGTCCTTCTTGAACTTGCCGAAGCGCGGCCCAAGTACGATTATCCCCATGAGGCCCGCTATCCCGCCCATCGCGTGGACGACGGACGAGCCCGCGAAGTCGACGAAGCCGTGCCCCAGGTGAGCGTTCACCCCGAGCTGCTGCAGCCAGCCGCCGCCCCAGACCCAGTTTCCGAATATCGGGTACGCTATCGCGCCCATGAACAATCCGTAGATGCAGAAGGCCGAGAACTTCCACCGCTCCGCCATCGCGCCGGTGGGGATGGTGGCCGCCGTGTCCATGAAGACCACCTGGAACAGAAAGAACATGAAGATGCTGACGTCGTATGCCGGTCCGCTGAGGGCAAAACCCTTCGCGCCGATCAGGCCCCAACCCCCGACGCTAAGCTCTCGCGTCAGGATCGGCGCACCGCCGAGAGTCTTTAGAGCACCGACCCCGCCGAACATCAGGCCGAACCCTATGAAGTAGAACGCGACCACGGCTATGCCGAAGATCATGAAGTTGGTCATCATGACGTGAAGGGCGTTTTTCTGTTGGCAGAACCCCGTCTCGAGGAGGGCAAAGCCGGCCTGCATGAAGAAGACGAGTATCCCGCCAAGGAAGACCCAGACGAAGTTGATGGCAATCTTGTTGTGGCCGACCTCGTCCAGCGCCGCCTTGACCGGGTCAGACGACTTCTGCTGCGGCGTGGTGAGGTCGACGCTCGAGCCGGTCTTGGTGCCGCTGCTGTCCGTCGCCCTCGCGATGGTGCCGAAGAGCATCATCGCCAGGAGTATTATGGCGACGGCGATCGCCGCGCGTCTCGCCGCCTTTCGCCTCGCTTCCCTTCCCGCAAGCCAGTTGAGATCGACCACCGGACCTCCCAGTTCGTGCTTTCCGATGGTCTCAGATTAGCCGCGGGGTGTTTCACGGGAGTTTCGAGGATGTAAAAACGAAGTAAAGTCTAAAACCGCATAAAGCATATCAAACAGGAAGGACTCTCCTCTTGTATTGCTTAAAGATGCATTAGAAAGCCAATTATTGGCTATCTAATACTTCAGGGG
>JGI24134J36421_10000103_pt1 | contig 22522 bp, 10 predicted proteins | sample BarGraNGADG00312_FD_36421 | JGI IMG/M metagenome (IMG submission 36421) | reverse complement strand
CGCGAGGCAGAGGGGGGTCATTCATACCGAAGGGTTTCGACCGGATTTCTGGTTGCCGCCCGCCAACTCTGCCAGCTCACTGTTAATAAGGCAATTCCTAACGCTAATAATCCAGCAAGGACAAAAAGCCACCAGCTAAGTTCCGTTTTATAAGCAAAATTCTGTAACCATTTATTCAGAGCAAACCATGCAAAAGGTGTAGCAATAATAAAAGCTATTCCCACCCACTTCACAAAATCTTTATTGAGGATGATCAGGATTTCTGATACCCTGGCGCCATTTACTTTTCTGATCCCTATTTCCTTTATTCTGTTTTCACTTGAAATTACTGCCTGTCCGAATAATCCCAGACATGCAATAAAAACGGCAAGTGAGCAAAACAGGTTGATCATTTTTGCAATACGGGTATCCTTTTCGTACAGCTTTTCATAATCCTGATCCAGAAAATGATATTCAAAGGGGATCCCCGGATTATTTTGCATCCAGACTTTCTGTACATGTGATATTGCACTATTAATGTCTCCACTGATTTTAATGAATAGTGCACTGAAATATGATTGCGACGATTCGTCATCGTATAAATGGAATACCTGGGAATTGATATTCTCATGCAATGATTTAAAATAAGTATTTTTAATGACTCCCACAATTATCCCCTGTCGGCCATAAAGCTTGAATTCAGTTCCGACAGGATTGTCAATACCCATTAAGCGAGCGGCTTCCTCGTTGACGATATAGTTTTGTTTATCGGTTGCTATTTCTTCTGAAAAATTGCGCCCGGCAACAAACTTCACATCCATCATTTTCAGATATTGATCATCGATCCTTGTAGTTTCCATGCTTATCGGATCCTGCTTTCCCTCATTTTGCCATTCTCCTTTGTTTTTCCATGAAATGCCAACAGTTCCATTTACCTGTCTGTAAGGGAGACAATCTTTCAGGCTGACCTCTGAAATATTCGGATTTTCAAGTAACGTTTGCCTAACGACTTTGATCTTTTTAAAAATATCACCTCTCAGATATGTATAGGCAATCTGTTCTGTATTGAAACCCAATTTTTTATGCCTGATGTATTGCATCTGTCTGTTTATCCCCAATGCTGCGACGATCAGAAATACAGCAATAATATTCTGAAAAACAACCAGGCTTTTCAGGATCCCTGTTTTTCTTTCGGAATATCTGTTCATTAATTCTATTGCCCGGGAACCTGAAAAAATTATTGATGGATAGACAGAGCACAACAATATTACAACTATAAACAGTCCCCCGACGAGTCCGGCGAAGACAGGATTAAATAAGTGTACAATTAACACTTTATCCAGAAAAGTATGAAATGACGGCATTAATAACCATAAAATAGTCAGTGTGATAATGAATGCCAGCAATACCAATGCTCCGCTTTCAAAAAAGCTGTTCCAGAATATTGTTGATCGTTTAGCACCACATACTTTCCTTATTGATGTGCTTTTTAATCTTTTTGCATGCAGTGAAAGAGTGAGATTGACGTAATTAATACAGGCCAGTATCAGAATCAGGAAGGCTATCGTGCTGAAAATATACAGATAACGATAATCGCCTGTTTCACCTAACCTGTTATTGACCTTATAATCAAGATAAATATCTTTCAAAGGTCTGAGAAGAGCAGTGAGTTTTCCATATTTCACATGTGGCATTCCCTTATCTTTTGCTACATGGGTTATTGCCTGTGAAGCTGCCACAGGATCAGTACTGATTTTTAATAAAACATATGTCCTGAAATTCGGGTCGCCCCATTCCATTCCGCATAAATGATTCTCTTCAGCAAACTTTTGAGAGAGCAGGAAATCAAACTGAATATGTGATTGGCTGGGTATATCTTCAATTACTGCCATTACCGGCATATATCCCTTTCCTTCTATCTGAATTTCCTTATTCAGAGGATCTTCTGAACCAAAATATCTTTTTGCGAATGACTGTGTAATTACAATACTATTCACCTGATCAAGAGCTTCTTTCGGGTCTCCCTCAATGGTTTTAAAACTGAAGATATCAAACAGCTGCGGATCAGATGTAAGCCCGTTCTCTTCAAAATACATATTGTTTCCATACTTAAAGGCAAATCCCGGGGCATTTCTCACCCTGACAACCGATTCAATGGCTGCAACATCATTCATTATGGCAGGAGCCAGCGGGTCTGGTGTTCCGGCCATACTGAACTCACCTTTATCGTTTTTGAAGTTAATCTGATAAATACGATCATAATTCTTATTGAATTTATCATAACCCGATTCATTGTAAACCCATAAAGTGATAACCAGTACGCTTGTTAATCCAATGCTTAATCCAAGAAGATTCAGTCCTGAAAAAAGCCTGTACCGCAGCAGATTCCGAATTATAACATTTATATTCATGTATATCTACCTTAATTACTCATTGTTAATTGTTAATTGCTCATTCATACCGTAATGCTTCAATCCCGATACGCTTCGTTATCGAGGATTTCGGCTCTCTTCACTACTCGTATCGGAGTGCCTCAACAGGGTTTCTTGTCGCTGCCCGCCAGCTCTGCCAGCTCACGGTCAGTAATGCTATTCCTAATGCCAGTAAACCCGCAAGGGCAAAGATCCACCAGCTAAGTTCCGTTTTATAAGCAAAATTCTGAAGCCATTTATTTATTGAGTACCAGGCAATCGGACATGCTATTACAAAAGCAATGACTACCCATTTTAAAAAGTCTTTGTTGAGCATGGTCATCATATCAGAAACTCGAGCGCCATTTACTTTACGAATGCCGATTTCTTTAGTCCGTTGTTTCGCAAGCAAAATAGATGTAGCAATTAACCCAAGACATGTAATGATTATTGCCAATATTGAAAAAAGTAATATGACTCTTGCTTGTTCTCTGTTCTCTTTATAGTATGAAGCTACTTTTTCATCTAAAAACTGATAATCAAATGGAGTTTGAGGATTTATCTTTCTCCATTCTGTTTGAACAAGATTTAATTCAGTATTTAAATCTTTTCCACTTAATTTTATTCCCATTTCAAATAATTGCTTTTTGAGATCTATACTAATAATTGCTGGCTCAATTTTCTCATGTAGTGATTTGAAATGAAAATCATTGACAACGCCAACCACGGTTAACTCTTTTTGATCCCATCCATTTTTAAGTCGTTTCCCAATGGAAGAGTCCCATCCTGCTTCTTTTACAAATGTTTTATTAACCAGCACACCCGCATTTTCGTCAGTCGAATAATCGATCGATAAATTTCTTCCTTCAGTTATTTTAAGATCAAGAAATTTGGTGTAATTATAATCGCAAAAGAAGTTTTTTGAATGAATGCTTCTAGAGTTAGGTTCATCCAATACCTGAACATCTGAGAATTGGTAAATATTTGGCGGAAAAGAAGAAGCAATTGATATATCTTTAATTTGTGGGTGTTTCAGAAGGCTTTCTTTTAGGGAATATGCCGTTTTTTGTGTTTGACCAAGTGGGATTAACACAATGGAATCTTTATTATAACCCAAATCTGTATTTTGCACGTATGATAATTGTTTAAAAATAAATCCGGAACATATAATTAAAATAATAGATAAAGAGAATTGGATTAATAAGTAAATACTCGATTGGGAAAAGCTAATATCTTTCGACAACTGAATCCCGTTTATTGATTGTATTTGCTTATGTTTCAATGCTGCATTTGAGATATATAAACCTGATAGAATAGCAACTATTGTAACAACTCCAATGAGCGATAGTAAAAGCCAGATATTTCTTAATTCATTGATTTCAAAGTAGAGATTAATATAATCTCTTAGAAATGGATAAACTGCTTTTACAAATAGAATAGCTATCAGTAAAGAAAATATAAAAAAGAAAATTGACTCGATGATGTGTTGAAAAAGTAGTTGGATTTTTTTCGCTCCGACTATTCTTCGAACATTGATTTCATTCATTCTTTTAGAAATGTTCGAAATGCTGAGACTCAGGTAATTAATACAGGCTATCAGAAGGATGCAGATAGCGATACTGAAAAAGATAATGATGATATTGATATTCCCTTTGGTGTCAAAATCGTCTAAAATATGATTGGAATATAAATGAATATCGGAAAGATTTTGAAGCTTAGTTTTTGACACATAATCTTTACTCCCATCTTCAACATTTTGCTGTACAAAACTTTGAAATTCCTGATAGAACTGATCTTCGGAATAATTCTCTGATAATAAAACATAGGTCTTTATATTAGTGAAATTCCAGGATTGCTTCACCCAATCGCCCCAACTTTCCAACCGATTAGGTTCATGAACCAGGAAATCGAAGTGGAAGTGTGAATTATGAGGAAAATCTTGAACAACACCAGCAACCGTTAAATTACTTATGTTGTCGAGATTTATTGTTTTTCCCAGTGCTTCTTCCTTCCCAAAATATTTTTTAGAAATTGATTTTGTAATAATAACAGTATTTGGAGCTTCAAAGGCCTTGTTATTTTCACCCTCAATGAAAGTGAAAGTGAAAATATTCAGAATGGAAGGATCGGTATATAATAGGTTGTTTTCTTTAAATGTTTTATTGTCGTGAGATACAGTATAAGGCCCCCATAGATTATATAGCCTTGCAAATTGTTCTACACCAGTTATATTATTCTTACAGTCGTGGCCTAACCTGTATGTAACATCTGCACTGTATTGGCCTACTTTTGAAGTTGGTATAATAAGCCTGTAGATTCTATTTTTATTAACATTAAAATTATCATAACTAAGTTCTGATTTCAGGTATAAAAAGATAATGATGCAGCAAGCAAAACCTAACGACAATCCAAAAATATTGATACTTGAAATAACTTTTTGTTTTCTGAGTGCCCGGATAAAATATTTGAATGTGTTCATTTTCGTTAGATTATAATTCGATCCAATTTGATAATCTATAAATAATCGATACTACAATTAATCACAATTGTGATTAGCTCCCTTAGCCTGATATTGTTGAAAGTACTTCATACCTCAGCGTCTCCATCCGGATGTTATTCAATGAGCAATTATTTATTGTATCATTCATCACATTCTCTTTCATATTATTAATTGTTAATTGTTCATTCATATCTCAGTGCCTCCACTGGATTTCTAGTCGCAGCCTTCCAGCTCTGCCAGCTTACAGCCAGTAAAACGATGACAAACGCCAGTAATCCGCTGATAATGAAATATCCGGCATGCAGACTGATTTTCAGAGCAAAGTGATTTAACCATTGCGACAATAAATAGTATGACACCCCAAAAGCGAAAAGGGAAGCAATTGTTATCAATAAAAGTGTTTCACCCAAAAGAATTCCGATAATCTCAGCTTCGCTGCTGCCTACAACCTTCCGTATCCCTATCTCTTTGGTCCGACGGTCAACATTCAACACAGATAATGACAGTATTCCCACGAAGCTTAGCAGGATAGCAAGATAGGTCCCCCAGGAGACCATTTTAAATACCTGTTCGTCCTTTACAAATTTGGCTTTGTATATGTTGCCAAGTGGAACAATTGTTGGTGTAATCTCATGGTCAAACTGTTTAAAAACTGAAATAACCTGTTTTTGTTGATCCCGAGATAAGTTCCCATTCGTTCGTATGTAGAATATGGAAGCATAATCATTTACCTCCTTAAGTACAAGCGGGTCAATACTATTTCCGGCATATCCGTCATAATAAAAGTCCTTAACAATGCCTGTAACCACAGTTGATTCATCTTTATAAAGCACTTTCATTCCAGTGGTATACTCTACACCAAGCATCCTCATCGCTGCTTCGTTCAAAATGATATTATATTTATTAGCCGTTTCGTTGTTAAAGAATTCACCTTTAACGAGCTGTAGCTTCATTGTTTCACAAAATCCTGGTGAAACTCTGTATTCGTTTATTGGCTTTTTTTCTTGATTGTTGAACAAGGTTATCCACTGGCCACTGCCCCTCCCTCCCATTTGATGATGAGATGCTCCAACGCCTTGAACAAATGGCAGCTTCTCCAGCTCCATTTTTAAATTCCTGCTCTTTCTCCCAACCTGATCGGAAAGATCATCGACCATCATTACGCCTGATTCATCAAAACCCAGGGGGACATTTTTCATAAATTTTATCTGTGCCCTGATGACTACCAGGGAACAAATGAGCAGAACTGTGATAAAAAACTGTACTACAACAACCATTTTTGAGAACCTGCCACGTGTAATATGCTGGCGCTTCCCTTTTAATCCAGTTACCATATCGATTTTCGACAAAAAATAACTGGGATAAGATCCTGAAATTAAAGCAAGTGAAACCAGTACAATCATAATCGAAATGACACCCATGGGAGTTAACATATCAGAAACCGTCAGGGGGAGATTGATCATTTTTGCAAAGGAAGGTTGTACCAATATCGCCAGACCTAATCCCAGCAGTAAAGCGATTACTGCAATTATACCAGTTTCAGTGTAGAACTGAACTGCAAGCGAGCCTCTTGAAGCACCTGCAACTTTCCTCGATGCAATTTCTGCAATACGCTTTTCACCATGAAGCAAATACATGTTAATGAAATTGATCAGGGCGATCAGAAATATGAATAGAGCAATACCAACGATAATGTACAACTGCGACAAGTTTGTTTTGGGAACCATGTCATCCTGTGCTTTTGTATGGAGGTGGATATTGCGAAGCAACTCTGTGGTAGTTTCCGTTTTGCCATTGTTGAGGGGACCCCTGCTTTTCCAGACAATCATCAATTCATCATTTACTGCCGCAATATTTTGTCTGGCCTTTTCAATGCTGGCTCCTTTTTTAACTAAATAATAAGTTCGGAATTCAAGACTCCCCTGACTAACTATGAACTTATTGGATTCCAATGGCATCAGCATATCAAATTTAAAATGAGTGGTTTTGGGCATGTCGCTAATTACTCCCGACACTAACAATTCGCTATTTTCAAGTTTTAAGGGTTTCCCGATACAATCTCCAGGGCCAAACAGTTTTACAGCAGTCGATTTTGTTAACACTATACTACTGTTCCCGAGAAGGGCATCTGAAGTATTACCCTGCAATAATTTTAACCCGAAAACATCGAAAAACTCCGGATCAGCATAAAGCAGGTTCAAATCAGAAAATTTTCCTTTTTCTGATATTACGGTTGATTGCCATCCCGGGTAAAGCTGAACGGCTTTCTCGACTTCCGGAACTTTTGCCGGCAACTGAGTATATGCAGTCCGAAGAGAAATGGAAAGTGTCCTGGACTTATCCTCTCCTTCGTTATTACATAATCTGAGGACACGATTACTGGTGGGAAAATGTTTGTCGAAGCTGAGTTCATTATTCAAATACACAACAAGCAGTAAAATGGCACATAACCCTACTGCCAGCCCTGGCACACTGATATAAAGCAAAAGAGGGTTCCGTTTTAATATTCGAAAAGCAAACCTTAAATTCCTCATCATTTTACCTTCTTTGATAATTTAATTATTTGCATCAATTGTTAATCACTTAAAGCCCCCCTTGGGGGTTGGGGGTTGGGGGTCATTCGTATCGCAGTGCTTCAACCGGATTCCTTGTTGCCGCTCTCCAGCTTTGCCAGCTCACTGTCAGTAGTGTAATTCCAAGTGTCAGTAACCCGGCAAGTGCAAAAATCCACAAGCTTAACGAAGTTTTGTAAGCAAAATTTTCGAGCCATTTATGCATAAAGTAATAAGCAATTGGAGTAGCTATGATAAAGGCTATTGCTACCCATTTTACATAGTCATGGTTTAGTAAGGCCATAACTTCTGAAATCTTTGCTCCGTTTACTTTACGGATGCCTATTTCTTTAATCCTGTAGCGGCTGCTTTGTACCGAAATGGCAAACAAGCCAATCATCGCCAAAAATAGACTTATAATACAACAGGCTCCTATTAATCTGATATAGTTTCGATTTTCACGATGGAGCCATTCATAACGATCTCCGATGCTTTCTATATTTAGCGGGTAATCTGGAATCAGCTGCTTCCAGGTGTATGCAATCGCCTCTCTGGCCTGTGCAATATGATTCGCCGACGCTTTAACCATAAGATGGATTCCTTGGGGATTAAAAGAAATGAATGCGGGTTCAACAATCGACTTTAAACTGGAATAATTAAAATCTTTAACAATGCCTGCTACAATCTTATCCTCCATTCCAGGCAGACCATTTCCGATAAGATTTTGATCAGGAAATAACCGGGCAAGAGACTCATTAATAAGGCATTTACTTTTATCTGTAATTGGATCACCTGAAAACCCGGTTCCTTCCACAATCTGGATTCCAAGGGTGGAAATGTAATTCTCATCTCCTGAAAATCCTGCTGGGACATACTCTTTTTCAACACCGTTTTCCTTGTATTTTAATAAAACTAAAAAATGTTCAAGAACTGGTGATGAACCTGCAATAGATACCTGACTAATGGAAGAATTAGTTCTCAAGTCTTCCTTAAAAACTGACACTTTATTGGCATACTGGCTTGGTATCTTAACCTCAATTACCTGTTTATCAAGACCAATTGGTTTTTCGGAGATATAGTTTGTTTGTTTAAGAATGATTATCGAAAATATAATGAGTACAAGAGAACTGGCAATTTGAAAGATGTTAAAAGCAGGTAATTGTACTCGACTGCCAGTTTTGAAACCACCCGGTTTTAATGTATTGAAATTTACATTCACCCTGATTCTATAAACAACAAAAAAGAAAGTAATTATTAATAGTACTGCGACTATAGAACAGAGAATAAGAATTTGCCTGATTTTGAATATGTAGCTGGCAGAAATTACAGTATTTGTCAGTTCATTAAAAAAAGGAGTCATCAATTGCATTAAAAACAGACTCACGATGAATGAAATACCAACCACCAACAAGCTTTCTGCCATAAAATCTGTTGCAAAGCTAAATTTTGATCCGCCATGCACCCGCTGTATAGCATAAGTTTTAGTTTTTTCTACCAGATTATTGTTTACAAGGCCGAGATAATTAAAAGAAGCAACACTGAAAATTATAAGGCCTATGATCAAGGCAATCCATAAATCTTTTATATCCCTGCTTGCATCAAAACTTACATGCCGGGATGTGTCGAAATAGACTTTTTGCAATGGAACAAGATAATATTGACCTGGTGTTCCTGCATTTATCGAGGGGATAAAAGCTTTTTGTTCCTCAAAGAGCTTTTCAATTTCTTTTGATTTTACTCCGGGTGCTAATTTTACATAGCATCGACTATCGCCCTTTTTTATCGGACGTACCATATCAAATTCTATCTGAGAATTTTCAAGTGGTTTCCTGAAAACCCCTTTTACTACCATCTTTTCCTCTTTATTACCGTTCACTATTGTAATGACCTTGCCAATGGGGTTATTTATTCCGAAATATTTTCTCGATAAATCGTCAGATATAACCAAGTCATTCTCTGCCTCCAGGGATGTTTCAGGATTATTCGTCAATAGTTCATAGCTGAAAAAATCAAAGAAATTTCTGGAAGCAGCAATCATGCCTGGATGGTCAAAATAGGTCCCGTCATTTACTACTACCTTTTGTGCTCCAGTTGCGGCTAATCTGCAATAATCTTCAACCTGGGTAAAATTTGTCTTCAGATATTCAGCAGAACCATCTTTGCATTGATACATTTTGCCATTAAGTATCCAGGGATCAGTACATTTCAGAGCATATATCCTGTTTTTGTTTTTCTGAAAAGAATCGGTGTTCCACTCTCTGCTTATAAACATCGTAATCATATTCAGACATGCAATCCCAATAGACAGACTAATTATGATAACTCCTGAATTCAGTCTTTGTCTTAATATGCTCCGTAGAATAATTTTAATTTTCGGCATGATATTTTAAAATGATAATAAAAATATATGGATAAATTCTATTCGTACCTCAGTGCCTCAACCGGATTTCTTGTTGCTGCCCTCCAGCTCTGCCAGCTTACTGTCAGCAAGGCAACACTTAATGTCAGTAACCCGGATAGTGCAAAAATCCACCAGCTCAATTCAGTTTTATACGCAAAACCTTCTAACCATTTGCGCATTGCGTACCAGGCAATAGGAGAAGCAAATGCAAAGGCAAGAAGAACCCATTTTACAAAGTCTATATTCAGCATAGTCAGTATTTCTGTAATTTTAGCACCGTTGACTTTTCTGATACCAATTTCTTTAGTCCGGTTTTGAGTTATAAATGAAACCAGTCCGAATAATCCAAGGCAGGCTATCAGAATAGCAACGATCGAAAAATAGCCAATAACAAGGCTTAGCTTATCCTCATCCTTATATAAAGCATCATATTTTTTGTCCAGGAATTGATATTCAAACGGGATGTCAGGAGCGAATTTCTCCCATTGTTCTTTTATATATTTAATTGTTCCCGGCATGTTATGGCCATTCATTCTGATACTTAAATTATAAATATATCCCGGCACATACCACATTACCAGGGGGCTGATGCCTGAACGGAATGATTCATTGTGAAAATCCCTTATTACGCCAATGACCCTGGCTTTATAATTAAGCACCTTAATTTCAAAACCTATCGGATCTTTTAAGCCGAAGTTTCTTACTGCAGTTTCATTCAATATAACCGCCTTATTTTTGTCGGATTCAAGGTCCCACGAAAAGTCCCTCCCTTCAACAATATTAAAGCCAATTGTCTTAATAAAATCAGGATCGACAATCATCCCATAATAAGTTTTTTTATTTCCATTGATCTCTTCTGAAAAACTCATGTGGAACTGTTCAGAGAGCCCCGCACCGCTCGATGCAGCAACATTTACAATATTTGGATTCTGAAGTAAGGCCTGCTTAAATACGTCATACTTGTTCTTGACGCTTTTTGTCAGTGTGCAGGTAATTATATTCCTGTCATCAAATCCCAGGTCTCCTGTTCTCATGTGCTTTACCTGTCTTGGAATGATGATAGTACTTATTACCAGAGCAATAGATATTACGAATTGAAAAACTATAAGTGACTGGGTTAGTAAACTGTTTTTATGTCCGGGGGTTTTTTCATTTTTGATAATAGCAATTGGCCTGAACGAAGAAAGGTATAGCGCCGGATAAAGGCCTGCTATAATGCCAATAAGGATAGATCCTGAAATAAAAAACATTATAACTTTTGGATACAGCAAAAAATTAAAAGTTATCGCCTTGCCGGTAATATAATTAAAAACAGGCAACAAGAAATACACTATTGTCAAAGCAAGGATGGTTGCTACAAGAGTCAATACAATAGTTTCTCCGATAAACTGTCTTATAAGGGCAAATCTGCCTAAGCCGGATATTTTTCTTATTCCGATCTCTTTAGTGCGCAACGATGCCTTTGCAATTGAGATGTTAACAAAATTTATTATGGCAATAACTATGATAATGATTCCTACAAACAATATGAGATAGATAAAGCTTAATTTGTTGTTTTTATAGAAGTTAACGTCTTTTAAAGGGATAAAGCTCAGAACATTTTCTTTTACATCAGCACTTTTAATGTCAACACCAAATTTCTTGGAAATAGAGCTAAACCAGGTATTATTTGCTTTTTCAGTAAGATCATTTACCGAACAGGATTTTCTCATCAGAGCATAAGTCACATAGGTCCAGTTTCCAAAATCCTCATCAACATCTATACCTCCTGGTTGAATTGATTTCAAAGTATTGAACGATACTATGCCATTGAACTTTAGGCTTGAATTATCAGGGATATCTTTAATAATTGCTGTAACTGTATATACCAATTTGGGGGTTTCACCAGTCCCGATGAATTCTAAATCTTTTCCAAGGGGATTGTCTTTCCCAAACAATTTGATAGCAGTACTCCTGGTAAGTACAATTGAGTTTGGCTTTGATAAAGATTCCTTTTCACTACCCTGAATAACTTCGTAACTAAATAAATCGAAAAATCCACTGTCAGCATAAATAATATCATTAACCTGAATTTTTTTCGACTCGTTGTTATTCAGAACCTTCAGGACAGGCGACTTACCGCCACCCATAAAATCATCTACCCTGACAACTTTTTCAATTTCGGGTACTTTATCTTTTACAATCACTGCTAAAGGCGCAATTGTATTAAAATTTCCGGCAATAGTGACTTTAAAAATCCGGCTGAATTTTTCATTGAACCTGTCAAATGTCAGTTCCTGATGCACATATAACAGAATCAGGATAAACGATGAGATACCAATAACCAGGCCTGATAAGTTTATAAGACTTATTGCCTTATTTTTTGATAGATTCCGGAATATTTTTTGAAAATAACTTTTGATCATAATAACTGATTATTAGTCGTCTGGTAATTCACTGGTTAAACGTTCTGTATTCAAAATTGCATAATCACTCATATCTTAGAGCTTCGATTGGATTCCTTGTCGCTGCCCTCCAGCTCTGCCAGCTTACGGTAAGCAGTGCAATCGCAAGGGTTGAAATACCAGCCATGGCAAATATCCACCACCTTAGATTTGTCTTGTATGCAAAATCTTCGAGCCATTTATGCATGATGTACCAGGCAATTGGTGTGGCAAACACAAAGGCAATGGCTACCCATTTTACAAAGTCACGATTGAGCATTGCCATTACTTCCGAGATGCGGGCTCCATTCACTTTGCGGATCCCGATCTCTTTAAGTTTTTGTTCCGCTGAAAAAGCAGCTAATCCCATTAATCCTAAACTTGAAATAATGATGGCAATCAATGCAAAATATCGGGAAAGGAGAGCAATCCGTTTTTCTGCAACATATTGTTCCTGAAAATCCTGATCGAGAAATTTATAATCGAATGGAAATGTCGGATTAAATTTATGATATAGGTTATTGATATCATCAATAACCTCCTGGTACATTCCACTTCTTATCCTGATCATCATTATTTTACAATTTGATGGGTTCAGGATAAAAAACAAGGGATTAATTTTCGAGTGAAGCGATTCAAAATGAAAATCCTTTACAATTCCAACAATTTGTCTGTCTCCTCCCCAAACCTTTACAACTTTACCAACAGGATCGTTTATTCCCATTGCTTTGATCGCGGTTTCATTAAAAATGATTGCAGAATTATCGGTTGGGAATTTTTCGGAAAAAGAACGCCCTTCTTTCAAACCAATATCAAGTGTTTCAATAAGATTATAATTCACTTGTTGCACTTCAAAAGATATTTTATTATCCGGGTTTTTACCATCCCAGTCAACACCTCCTCCTGTAGATGCCCTGCTGCTAATAAAATTCCAGGCAGTGCTTGAGGCATTTATTATTCCCGGTATTTTTTTAAGTTCTGAAAGGAAAGTTTGTGAGCTTCCGGCCATTCCCTGTTCATTTTCAAAATAAATGACATTGTCTTTTTTATAGCCCAGATCCTGATTTTCTATAAACTTCATTTGTCTGTATACTGTCACAACCGAAACAACTAATATTATGGAAATTAAATACTGGAATATCACTAACGCTCTTCTTGTACCTGATTTTCTCTGGTTATTATTCTGTTTGCCTTGAAAGACAGTTGCAGGATTAAATCCCGAAAGGTACAAAGCAGGGTAACCGCCTGAAATTAACGAAGTAAACAAGATGCCCCCTACTAAAAGTATTATAAAATTTATTCCGAATTTTAATAAGATATGTTTCCCTGTAAAATCATTAAAGTAAGGCAGGAAAAATATAACTATCAGAAGTGAAATGATTAATGCTATAAACGAGATGATCATGGCTTCAGTTATAAAACCAAAAATCAAAGAACTTTTTTGTGCACCCAGAACTTTTTTCAACCCGACTTCTTTCATTTTTTTTGAAGCTCTTGCAGTGGAGAGATTAATAAAATTAATACAAGCAATGACTAAAATTAAAATCCCTATGATTGAGAATAGCCTTACATAAGTTATACGCCCTCCTGATTGAATACCATTTTCATATTTGCTGTATAAATATCGCTGAGAATAGGGCCTTATAAATAAAGAAGAGTGCGAGTCAGTTTTCTTCTGAAACAATTCACTGATTGCTTTATTAAATTCTATAACATTTGTACCCTTGGATAAAAGCAGGTATGTTTTGAAATAATTTTGCCCCCATGAATGAATTCCGGGATTCTCTCTTATCATCAATTTGTAGGGCAATATAAAGTCGAAATGAACAGAGGAGTTCGAAGGAACCTTTTTGAATATACCTGAAATGGTCAATGGTTTCTTATTGTCCATTCTGATTACTTTTCCTACAATATCATTGGTTGTATTGAATAGTTTTTTGGCTACTTCTTCAGAGATAATAATATTGTTCTCATCCGATAAGATCTCAGGTCTGTTACCCTGAATCAGATTATAGGAGAAAATATTGAAAAAATCCCCGGTAGTGAATAAGGAGGAGGCTCTTATTGATTTGTTGTCTGTAGAAAGTATTCTTGTTTCGGAAGATTCATAAGTTGTAACAGCATATTCAATCTCAGGAATCTCATCACGCAGATTTTCTGCTAAAAGACCTGATGAGGCTTCGGAAACTTCAATACCCTTATCGGTTTGGAATTTTGTCATAACCTGAAATAGTTGATTATCCTTTTCATGAAATTTATCAAAACCAAATTCATCAGTCACCCACAAATAAATAAATAAGGTACAAGTCAACCCGGTGGTAAGCCCGATCAAATTAATGAAAAGAGAATTTTTAGAACTCCTCCAGCTTCGGAATATGTAATTCAATTTATTCTTCATTCTGATTGTATTTGTCATTATCAAGTTTATCAACTTAAGAGCTGATTATTCATACCGCAGTGCCTCTACCGGATTCCTTGTAGCTGCTCTCCAACTCTGCCAGGTTACTGTCAGCAATGTTATTCCCAGGGCCAATAAACCGGCCAGTGCAAATACCCACCAGCTCAGAGCTGTTTTGTAAGCAAAACTTTCGAGCCATTTGTGCATGATATACCAGGCAACAGGAGTGGCAACCGTAAATGCAATTACTACCCATTTTATAAAGTCTCTGGTAAGCATAGCCAATACTTCGGATACCATTGCACCATTTACTTTACGGATGCAGATCTCTTTCCGTTTACGACTTAATGTAAATGAAACCAACCCCAGCAATCCCAAACATGCAATAACTATTGAAATGATCGAGAAAAGGGTTATCATTCTTCCGAATCTCACTTCATTCCTATATTGGCTGTCGAACGAAACATCAAGAAATGTGAATTCAAAAGGAGCTTTGTCATTAGACTGTTCCCATAACATTTTAGCTGAAGCAATTGCCTTTGTTGCATTTTCCGGCTGGATCCTTATGGCCAGATAATTTCCATTGTCTGAACACCTTATTATTGCAGGTTCAACTTCATTTCTTAGTGACTCTAGATGAAAGTTTTCAGTGATACCAATGACATTGAAGTATTTGCCTCCATCGTTATAATCGTAAATGATCTTGTCCCTGCAGTCACTCCATCCGAAAATTTCAGCTGCTTTCTTATTAATAATAGCGTTTCCTTTTTCATCATTAGCATTACCGGCAAAACCACGGCCATCCAATATTTTTATTTTCAATGTTTCAATAAAATCTTTGTCAGCATCCACCCTCTTTAGAAATACCTGTTCTTTCTTATCTGTTTTGCTGAATGGATTGGAGTCCCCGTCAAATATTGATGGCACCATCGAAGTATAAGCAGCATTTATGGTTTGCCCCTCTTTGAGCATTTCATTTTTGAAGACCATCGCGTTATTTCCAAGTTTATTTGTGTTTTTTACTACTAAAACATTCTCTTTATGAAAACCTGGATTCTGGTTGTGAAGTAAGTAAACTTGTTTTTTGACAATAACAGTTACGCTTACCAATGCAATGAATACAATAAACTGAAACGCAACCAGCGCATTTCGTAAACCTGAATTAGAGTTCCATTTCAGAACAGAACCTTTAATTACCTCCGCAGGATTATACTTCGAAATCACAAAGGAGGGGAATATCCCTGCGATACCTACTACAATTACAGGAATGAGAATTATTGTAATCAGCCCAAATTTGTTAAAGAACTGACCAAATTCAATATTTAAGTTTGTGAATCTGTTTAATAACCCAAGACTGAATATTAGGAATATTATTGCAGCTAACCAAGCAATACAACATTGCAGGAACGTTTCTGTCAATATCAACGCGATAAGGCTTCTTCTGCTCGATCCCAGGATTTTTTTCATTCCAATCTCTTTTGCACGCAATGATGCCCTGGCTGTACTGAGATTTATAAAATTGAAACACGCAATAATTAAAATAAAAAGCCCAATAATTCCCAAAGCATATAAAAGCTGTCTATTCCCGTATATAAATACATCATCGGTAAATGTACTATCCAGATGAACTTCACTCAAAGGCTGCAGGATATGTTTAATAAAACCTCCTTTTTTTTCAAAATCTTCCATATTAATTCCCGCCAGAGCAAACATAGACTTATAGTATTTCATGGGGAATTCCTGAAATTTCTCATTGAGCGTCTTTATATCCATATTCTCTTTTATTAATAAAAAAGTATACAGATCCCGAAAGTTGCCCCAATCTATTATCTCATTCCTTTTGCTTAATGGCAGACTTGAGAAGGAAGCCAAAATTCCAAACTGCATATGAGAATTTAAAGGAATGTTTTTTAAAACCCCCGTTACTTGATAAACATCACTGTTGTCGCTAATTACAATTGACTGCCCGATTGGGTTTTTATTGCCAAAATATTTTTTGCTGTAATCTTCAGTCAAAATAATACTGTTGGGTTGTGACAATACCAGTTTTTTATCTCCTTCCAGTAGTTTGAAATCAAATATCTGAAGGAAGTTAGCATCAGCAAACCAGAATTTATCTTCTATATATTTATTTCCAGCAACTTTTACAGTTACGTATTTCGCATAGAATAACCGTGTAGCATCTTCAACTTCAGGCAGATCATTTTTAGATGCAGCTGCTATAGTAATTTCTGAATTTGATAAAATCTCCTCTGTTCTACCAATTTTTGCATGTGCAACACATCTATATATACGGTTTGCTTTTTCATGGAACTTATCAAAGCTTAATTCATGAAAAAAATAGGTGGAAATAAATAATAATGCAGCAAAGCCAAGCGCCAGACCAAAAATATTTAATATGGTCTGGTATAAATCTTTACGTATATTACGAAATGCCGTTTTAAATAGAAGTTTTATCATGGTTTGAAATTTCGTTTTTACTTTTGAGATTCTTTAACTATGCAATATTCCTTTTCATTCTATTAGCATATCTTGTAATCACTCGTATCGCAGAGCTTCAACCGGATTCCTCGTCGCAGCCCTCCAGCTCATCCAGCTTACCGTCAATAAAGCTATGCACAGTGCAATAATCCCTGCCAGTGCGAAAATCCACCACGACAATTCAGTCTTATAAGCAAAGTTTTGCAGCCATTTATGCATCACATAATAACCTGCAGGAGTAGCGACTAAGAAGGCTATCGATATCCATTTCACAAGATCTTTATTTAGCAATGTCAATATTTCAAAGACTTCTGCACCATTCACCTTCCTGATACCGATTTCTTTCACCCTGTGCTGCATACTGAAGGCTGCCATTGCAAAGATCCCAAGTGCAGACAGGATAATTGAAATAAGGGCAAAGAGCGACAAAACACGTGTCTGGGCATACTCACCGGCGTACACTTTACGGTATGTATCTGTTATAAATTCGTACTGCAGCGGGAATTCAGGATTAATCTTTTGCCATACTGAAGCGATTGTTGCTATGGCATTCCCCCTCTGGGTCGGATTAATGCTGATCATAAAACAATAATTGAACAACTTCCTGGGTGCAATAGCCAGAGGCTTCTCTTCACTGTGCAGGTTTGTGTAATGAAAATCGGGCACTACGCCTACAATTTCACCTTCGGGGAAAAGATCGGGTAAAAAGAAATTAAGCCTGAATCTCTTTCCGATAGCTTCCTGGGGGTTGTAAATTCCCAGCATTCTCAAAGCACTTTGATTCAGGATATATTTTTCACGATAACCTCCGACCCGCTTTTCAAGATCAGCAAGCTTCTGTTTATCAGCATTTTTGGTTTCGCGAAGCTGACTTAATTCAATAGCATCAGATTCCCATTTTTGGGAAGGAGTGTATCCCAGCTCGGTAGTTCCGGCAATCGGACGAATCCCGAGTGAACTGAAAAAATTTGAATCGGTAGTGAAGATATTTATTGATTGCCCTTCTTTCTTTTCAATGCCCTCCATTTCGAAATCGACAGCATCGATGATATCGCTTCCAGGGTCTTCCATGGCTGCAGTCACTCCGGTAATCGATGTGCTCTTAAGCAGTTCGTTCTTAAAAACCTCGTATCTCTCAACCGGATCCCGGGGATTGTCGGCAATTACTATCATATTCTCATCCTGGGAAGCCGGATGTTGCTTAAAAATAAAATCCATCTGCCTGTTCAGCACGATGGTACAAGTAATTGCAGCCACTGCCAGCGAAAACTGGACCAGGAGAGGAAAGACGTATAACTTATTCTTATGGCCGCTGACCTTTATATCGGAGATGATCTTTGATGTAAAAAGCGGAAGCACAGAAAGGAGTACTATGAAGAATGTAAAAATAAAGGACATCAGAGCAATAAGGAAAATTTTATCGGGATGAAAAATTGGGAAAGCGAGATGCCAGCTAAGACTGATTGAAATGAACAGTCCGACTGAAATTGAAAATATCGACAATATCAGCGATTCAAGAGCAATTTCACCTGCCACAATAGTCCTGGTAGCTCCGTTTATTAATTTGACCTTAATGGATTTAATTCTCGAAATGAACTGAACCCGGCTCAGGTTGAAGTAATTTATAAGTGCAATACAAAGGATGATGAAAGCGCCGGTTATTAAAAGAATTATTGAACGGATGTCTCCATTATTCTCAATCTCACGCGTTTTATGGCTGAAAAGGTGTATGTCTGTAAGCTTCTGCAGGAAGACTGTCGGAACTGAGCCTGTGGCTTTAAAATCGGTTTCCAGTTTTTGCTGGAGTGTTCCCCGAAGAGCATCTAAATCAGTTCCTTTCTTTAGCAGAAAATATGTATATGCCCAGGTGGTAAGATCATCGTCACTGGTGAAGGATGTAAGCAAATCGGCATGAAAATGGGAGTTTAATGGAAAATCTTCCATAACTCCGTCAATAGTGAATACCTTAAAAGTTGGTTCCTGCTGGTGCAGGATTGAAATCTCTTTCCCCACCACGTCAAGGGTCCCAAAGTATTTGATTGCAAGACTGCGGCTTACAAACACCTGCCCGGGTCGTGAGAATGCCTTTTCAGAGTTTCCGGAAATTACCTTGAAGTCGAAAACCCTGAAGAATGAGCTGTCGGTAAGGAAGGCATTGCGCGAATAAAACTTTTGATCTCCGATCTTTACGATGGCGTTTCTGAAAGGCACCAGCCTTGTCATTCTCTCTATGGCCGGATACTCTGACAAAAATTTCCCCGGCTGATCGCCGTAAACACGTGCAGGGTGCATCGATGTTGCTCCCCGGTTAGTGTTCATTGTAATACGGCAGATATCCTCAGATCTTGAGTGAAATCTGTCAAAGCTCAATTGCTGAAGAGTATATAGAAGTACGACAATGCTGCACGCAACAGCCAGGCTCAGCCCTGTAAGGTTTATCAGGAACCATTGCCAATTCTGTTTTACTCTTCTTAGTAACTTCATCTTGCTATTTTTCTTCTTTTGATAGTTAATTGTCCATTCATGATTTTAAATTCCAGATACATTTCCTTCTTTAAGCCCCCCTTGGGGGGTTTGGGGGTCATTCGTACCGTAGGGCCTCGACCGGATTCCTTGTCGCAGCCCTCCAGCTTTGCCAGCTGACTGTAACCATTACTATTAGCATGGCAATTAAACCGGCAATTGCAAACACCCACCAGTTCAATTCAGTTTTAAAGGCAAAACTTTGCAGCCATCTATTCATTGCATAAAAAGCTATAGGTGTTGCAACCACAAAAGCAATGAAGACGTTTATAATGAAGTCTTTATTAAGTAAAGTCAGTATTTCAGTCAGCTTAGCGCCGTTTACTTTCCTGATGCCTATCTCTTTTGTTCGGTAGAGGCTGATTAAAAATATCTGGGCAAGAATCCCCATACAGGTAAGAATTATAGCAACTAAAGAGAAAAAGGTAATGGATTTAGCCATTCTGTCATCTTTGTTATACATGGCCTGAAACTGTTCATCATAAAAAGTGAAGCTCATTGTCTCGTATGGTAAAAATTCTTTCCAGACTTTCTTTATTTTGTCAATGAACTGGCCAATATTGCCAGGCATCAGTTTAACTGATAATATACTGGTAGCAACATCAGGATTATAAATTAATACAACCGGCTCAATGGCATTATAAAAAGAACTTATATGAAAATCATTTGTAACACCAATAATCTCGTATCCTCCATCTTTCCCGTTATTAAATCGTTGTCCTTTTATGCTTTCAAATCCATAACGTTTCACTGCAGCTTCATTCAGATAGCATGCCTTGTTGACATCGCTCTTGAGAAATTCCCTTCCGTTAATCAGATGTATTCCCATGGTCTCTAGGTACTTGTCACCAATAGTAATAATACTAACTATAAAATCATTACTGCCGGTATTGGTTCCCATCCTCATGCTTATATGGCCCGGACAACCATTGCTGAAGGCAGATTTTGAGACAAATGGAAGTTTATTTATTTCCTGCCTGAGGGCATCCTGTTTTTTAAAAGTATATGGTACATCAATTCTTACCATTGATTCTTTATCAAATCCCAGATCTGCATTTTTTACAAAATTTAATTGTTTAAAGACACATAAAACAGATGCAACCAGCGCGATGGATGTTGCCAGTTGAAATGTAAGCATGGCTTGTTTTCCTATCTGCCTGCCATTTCTTTTTCTTATTCCCGAGAGGAAATCGGTAACCTTGAAACGTGACAGCAAATAAAAAGGAGCCAGACTGTTCAATAAAATGACAAATAAAATAGCTGTTCCCAAAACTGGTAATAAATTGGAAATAAGTGACATTTCAATATGAATAGCTTTACCAAAAAGAATTTCGGAATATGGCAGTAGGAGAAAGGCAATAATAAATGATAATATTACAGAAATCACCGTCCCAAGAGAGACTTCGGTAAACGAATAAGCGATCAGTTGTCTCCAGTCAGCACCATTGGTTTTATTTATACCTATGGTTTTTAGCTTTGCGTATTGCATAGAGACGGTGTAATTGAGGTAATTAATGCTCGACAGAAGTAAAATAAGCACAGCTATGGCAAGGAAAATATTCAGAAGCCTGGCACTACCTTTATTATGAGATTCCTGCAGTGCAAGTGAGGAAAGATAAATATCATCAAGTTTCTGCAAACCGAGCTGGCCAACTTCAAACTGATTGAGATTGATGGTACTGTTTAACCGCGAAGTAAAGTTTTTATCATCAGTTCCTTCATTGAGCTGAATGTAATGGTTGGTGAGATTATAACAATCATTATCTTTTTTACAGTATTTTGACATTCGGAAATTCTCATTATCGCTATTCAGAATAACTTCTGCCTTAAAACTCGAATTTTCTGGAAGGTTTTTAATAATAGCCGAAATTTTTCCACTCTTTGTAAAATATGTGTTGCCAATATCCAGAGTCTGTCCGATAGCATTCTTGTTTTTAAAAAGCCTTTTTGCTACTGATTCAGTAATAACCAAAGATTCCTTTCCATCAAATGGCATTGTGGAGAGTTTTTCCACTATATCGACAGAAAAGATATCAAAGAAATTATTGTTTGTGCTGATAATATTACCTACTTCTGTGCTGGTAGTGGCTTGTTCATCCTTTGCTGTTAATACAAAATTCCCGTAATATTCCATCGGGCACGTATTTTTTATTTCAGGATAATCAGTCGCTAAAACAGAATTCAGGGTATAATTTATATTACAACTGTTCTTTTTTACATCGTATAATCTATAGATCTGCCTGTGGTTGGAAAACCCTGAGTTCACATTTTTTTCGGTAAAATAGAAAAGACCTATTAAAATGAATGCTGCAAAGCCAATGGAGAAACCGCCGATAATGAGAGTAGTATATAACTTGTTTTTCAACAGGTTCCGGAAGGTCAGTTTTAAATTATGCAGAATCATGTTTGTCTTTTAATTGTGATGAGTTAATCTTAATTGCCGTCCCGGATATCACTTTGTTTTGCTGTCACTCGAAATAAGTCCGTCAGCCAATCTTATTATCCGGCTTCCGTATTTTGCGAACTCCTCATTATGTGTTACCTGGATAATGGTAATGCCTTCGCCGTTAAGGTTTTTAAGAAGCTCCATTATCTGTTTTCCCTGGTCAGAATGAAGATTACCTGTCGGCTCGTCAGCCAGGAGTAATTTAGGTTTACCTGCAATGGCCCGGGCAATAGCGACAAGCTGTTGCTGACCTCCGGAAAGCTGAGCAGGGAAAAGATCCTTCTTCGCGACCATGTTAAACCTGTCGAGCATATCGGCTACCACGCTTTTCCGGTCCGATACCTTCATGCCCTTGTAGACAAGCGGAGTCTCAATATTTTCATAAACAGTAAGCTCATCGATAAGGTG